>OCHO01000007.1_pt1 | contig 278444 bp, 212 predicted proteins | sample 1538441 | NCBI WGS metagenome assembly OCHO01 (sample SAMN04571691, study PRJEB22368) | human gut metagenome | biome: human gut; material: stool | host: Homo sapiens | place: Luxembourg | collected 2012-06-29
ATAAGAAATCCTATCTGAGGCCGGTGCCGCGGATCGACCTGGATCGGGAATTATTCCCCGAGTGAAGACTATAACACAAAAATAAGATCCACACGCCGCGGCGTGTGGATCTGAAAACAAGAATTGTTATATTTGCATATCTGAAGAATCTGAAGGCTCCTTCCCAGACACACTTTTTGAAACACTACCCCCAGGTTGCGGGTCATCCACTCCAGCCCGTTGAGTTTCGGGGCTCCCGATGCGGGGTTGTAGTCCGTCGCCCAGATGTGCCAGCTCCAGAGGATCTTGCCTTCGGCGTCGCTCACGGCGATGACGGCATTTCCGTGCTGTTCGCCCGCATGGAAATAGACGCGTCCCGCGTCGAGGCGGATGTCGGAGAGCAGGGCGGGGGTATCCTGCCAGAGCAGTCCGGCCTGGGTCGGGGCGAGTTTCGAGGCGGAGAACGATTCGGTCGATACGCCGTTACCCATGACGGTGGCATCGAACGAGTAGTCGCCAGCTCCGTGCACCAGGTAGCAGTTGGCGGTACCCGCGGCGCTCAGATCGCTGACCGATGCGGGGGGAGGCGTCGGATCGGGGTTGTCGTTTGTCTTGTCTTTCTCACATCCGGTTGCGAGGAGCATCATCGCAGCCAGAACCAGCAGCAATCGTTGTTTCATAGAACGGGGATTTAATGAATAAGGGTTTTTGATGGGGAAGGGGCCGTTGAACGATGGGATCGTCGGGTTACGATCCGTTCAGTTTCGCTCCTTTTTGGTTTTCATACATTCGGTCTGCGAGGGGAAAAGCGTAGATTTGTTTCGATTTAAAGATATTTTAGTAATAATCCGTAAAAATATAAATTAAATGAGATGTACACAGGGGTTGGTTGTGTATATTTCATCAGGCAGGAAAAATAAAGGCTTTGTTTTTGGTGTCCGAATGCAATATTCGTAAAATTTATCGACATTTGCAAGCGAAAAATGCGTTGCGTTAAGAAATGTGCGGGCCGTGAGCCGTTGTCTCGGGGGCGGGAATGGTATCGTTCAGAGGCGGCCGCAGCGGGTTCACGCGCCTTTCCGATTCCGGTGTCAAGGAGGCCTGTTCCGCCGGCAGAGATCGTTCTATACGACTGATTCCCAATTGTTCCTGCCGAAGGCTCCCCTCCTTGCCCGTTTGCATCGATTGTCTGTCGGGACGGGGAATCGGACATGCGGATCTTCATCTTCGGAGTTTCCGATCCGCGGGTACGGAAAAAAATAGAAAAAAAAGAGAGGATGACCGTCTCGGCTCCTCTCGGATGAACATTTCGGGCTAATTGGGACTTTTTATTCAATCACGTTTGCAGAACGCTTCTGGTAAGAAATGTTCATCTGTCCGGGATCTGACCGACTTTACACTCCATGTCGAGCCTTGAGGGGGATGCGTTCGTCCCGTGTCCGGAGGGGTGCTGCCGACTCCCGGTCATTCGGCTGGGGGATTCCCTTCGGCATCGGATCGAACGAACCCCGGCTCTGAACCGTCAAGGGGCAAATCGGGTGCCGCACTCCCTTCGGATGGGATGGCGAACCGAAATTTTGCCTCGTTGCAGGCGTTCGTTGGGGATTTTCGGCGAGGGGCACCCGGTTTTTCGTGTCCTAGCGAAGCGGGCGCAACACGCTTCCGGCCGCGATCGGGCCGCTCTTTTGCGGGAGTGCCCTCCGGCCGGGGTTGAGATCGGGAGTGCTGCCGGATATCGGTAGCATGGAGTCCGGTTCGCCGAATGGAACCGTCAGTTGGGTGTGGTATCCGGCCGCAGGTGTGGAAGAAATCGCCATCCGGCCGGTTTTGCATGATTCGTGGAGGGGCCCCTTTCGGGCTTCAGCTCCCGGTTCCGGCCGTCTCCATTTGTCGCGTTTCGGGTCAGATTTCGGTGAAGAGGTCGAGCTGGCGCACCAGCGTGAAGAGGAAGAAGCCTCCGATGATCAGACACATCACCCCGAGCAGGCTGTTCAGCACGCGGGGCGAGGGCTTCATGGGCTGAGACTCGTGCAGCCGGATATACTCCCGGAAGAAGAGGTAGAGAGCCGGGACGACGCTGCAGGCCAGCAGGTAATCCTCCGGGATGCCGAAGAAGTAGACCTTCGACAGACCGATCAACGCCCAGTGGCAGAGGAACATGGCCAGCACGATGTTGATCCGTTCGGAGAAGGCCAGCATCAGTCCGATGGTGAAGACCGCCACCGAGCAGGGCATCACCGGCGAGGTGATCTCCGGGAAGCTGCGGCCCAGGGCCAGCGAGCAGAGCGGATAGAGGAACGGCATGGCGAAGAGCAGTCCGGCGAAGATCGAGTGGTGTCCGTTCCGTGCGAGCGAGGCGTGCTTGACGACCAGGTCGTAGATCCAGATACACCCCATGATGGCCCAGAAGAGGGCCTGCGGGCTGTGGTACTGGCGCGGTTCGCAGTAGACGAGAAAGTAGACTCCGGCGATCCAGAAGTTGAGCAGCGCCATGTAGAGTTTCATGGCGATCCGTACGCCGTGTCCGGGCCGCCGGTAGAGCAGCACCGTCAGCACCACGCCCGTGAGGATCAGCACCAGCTGTACGGGCCACGTGGCGGCGTTGTAGGCGGCTATCGTATTCCAGAAGGTTTTCATCGCTATACGCTATTTTTCGGGTATTACGCCTTTTTGAGCCTCATCCGTCCGTTCTCCGGATCGGGGTCTGCGGCGCGTGAGCGAGAAGGCGCGCTCCTTGAAGACGAAGATTGGCAGCGTGGCTCCGGCCGCCAGCAGCGCGATGACGCTCATCGTGACGGTCGTGTTGAGGAAGAAGAGCTGCATGTACTGCATGCCCTGTCCGGGGTCGTTGAGCGACTGCAGGAACATGATCAGCGAGAAGACGCTCTTGTAGGCGTAGATTCCCGGGACCATGGGGAGCAGGGCGGGGATGTAGAGGGCGGTCATCGGGCAGCGGATGCCGCGTCCGAGCCAGAGGCTCAGGAATCCGATGAGCATGGCGGCGCAGAGCGATCCGGAGGCGATGTCGATCCCGGCGTAGTGCATCAGGCAGAAGCGCAGGGCATGGCCTGCGGCCGCCAGCAGGGCGATGCGCGGGAAGGCCCGCATCGGCGGGTCGGAGATGGCTCCGAAGCCGATGGCGGCCACGGCCGCGAAGAAACCGTCGAGAAGGATATCCAGTGCAATCATAACAGACTGTCCTTGACCATGAGGAGGGTTGCGGCGAGGCCGATGGCGATGCAGATGATCAGCAGCAGGGCGTTGATCAGACGGCTGCAGCCGATCAGGATGTGCCCCTCGACGATGTCGATCACGCCGTTGATGAGCGGGACGCCGGGGACGAGATAGAGGACGCTCGTGGCCAGGGCGGTTTCGGCCGTGCATTCGAACCGCAGGGCCGCCGAGGCGCACAGCGAGGCCATGAAGGCCGAGATGATGAAGATCAGAAAGTGGTTGACGCCGTGGGCCTGCATGCGCTGTTTGGCGGCATAGCCCACCAGAGTCGAGGTGAAGACGATGGCCATGGCGGTCCAGTCGCCGCCGAAGAGGCGGCAGAACGAGGCGTTGGCCAGACCGACGGTCAGCAGCACGAAGATCGGGTCGATGCGCGGTTTTTCGGTCAGTGCGGCGTATCGGCGGCGGATCTCCTCGAGGGGGAGGTGGTCGTCGAGGGCGTCCCAGCTCAGGGCGCTGAGGTCGGAGTTGCGTTCGAAGCTGATCGGCAGGGTGGGGATCCGCACCACGCGGGTGATGGCCTCGCCCGACTCGTCGTCGCGGACGGTGAGGATCGTGCTGCGCTGGAAACTCGACAGCTGTACGTCGACACCCAGCGACTGACCGATGCGCTGCGAGTTGCGGATCGCACGCGAGGTGTGCACGCCCGATCCGATCAGATAGGTGGCATACTCCGAGATGAAGTCGAGGATTTCGGTCAGTTCGTGTCTGGTTTTCATAATCAACGGCAAAAATAACCTTTTTCGCTGAATACGTTACTCCTTGTGTCGAAAAAAAGCGCCGTTCTCCTCCGCGCGGGGAAGAACGGCGGCTTCTGAGGGCGTGTTGCGGGTCGAGTTGCCGGGAACGTGGCTCCGTTGCGCGCCGAGTTGCCGGGAACGGTCCGGACCTGTTACGGGTCGAGTTGCCGGGAGCGGTTCGGATCTGTTGCGGTTCGGGGCCGTTCCCGCTGCGGGATCAGAGGGGCCGTCGGCGGAAACGTTCGGTGAGGTCGGTCATCCGCCCGTCGCGTTCGATGCGGTAGAGGCGCTGGTTGGTCGTGGGGGCCGACAGCGGGCCGCAGGCCTCGATCCAGGGGCCGAGTTTCACGTAGTCGAACGCCGCGGGGTCGAATCCGGCGGGCAGTTCGGCGCGGCCCGAGTACCAGCCCGTGCGCAGCCGGGGCCAGTCGCGGTGGACGAGGCCGGCCAGCCAGGCCACCTCCTCCGGCGCGGCATCCCCCCCCATGAAGCAGACGCAGGTGACCGTGCGGCCGTAGGCGTGGAGCAGCGCCGCGAGTTCCTTCTCGTCGAGCGGCCGCCCGCCGTTGCGCTGCAGATGGGGGCTGTGACACCCCGGGCAGCGGTTCGGACAGCCCGTGAGGTTGATCGCCAGGGTCGTCTCGTCGGGGATCTCCGCGAAGACGATGTCGAAGTTATGATAACGGAGCATCGCCTTGCGGTTTGTGGGCGTAGAAGCGGCGCGAAGCCTCCTGCTGGCGGGCGGCCGAGAAGTTCGAGACGCGTTTCATGTAGCCGATCACGCGCGTCAGGTAGTCCAGATCCGTCGAGTGGCACTCGGGGCACTCCTTCAGGTAACGCTTATCGATGTGTCCGCAGTGGTTGCAGACCGTGTTCGGGATGTTGAACGTGAAGTAGTTGCACCCCTCGATGGCGGCCACGCGCAGCAGCTGCCGGTACTGCTCTTTCGAGAGATGCTCCTCGAGATTCATGTGCAGAGCCGAACCTCCGGTGAGGTGTTCGATGTAGCGGCGCCCGTGGAGGCGGAACTTGTCGACGATGTTCAGCGAGGGGTCCTCCACGACGTAGAAGTAGGAGTTGTAGCAGTCGCGCGGCACGGCGTATCCATCCTCGCGGTCCCACTTGGCATGCTTCACGCCGACGTTCTCCGCCGGGATCATCTCGCAGTTGAACATCAGTTCGCGGCTTCTGTACTTGCGGTTGTAGCGCTCGACGAGCCCCAGCACCTCCTCGACGAACGCGGCATAGCGGTCGTTGTCGGTGATGGGGATGCCGAGGAACTCGGCCGCCTCGACCAGCCCGTTGATGCCGATGGTCAGATACTGCCGCGAGAGGTTGATGTACCCGGCGTCGAACAGGGGCAGCATCCCCTTCGCCTGGAGCTCCTTGAGGTTTTCGTTGTAGGCCGTCTGGACCTTGTGGGTGAGGTCGACCACCTCCTCGAGGAACGTCAGATGGTGCATGCCGTTGCGGGCGGCGTACTGGATGCAGCGGTTGAGGTTGATCGTCAGCACGCTCTTCGAACCGGTCGAGACCCCTCCGGCGCCGAGCGTGTAGCTGAATCCGTTGTCCTGGATCTCGTTGCGCAGGCGGCAGCACGACGAGAGCGAATCGGCGTTGTCGCTCAGGTAGGTGAAGAACGAGTGCCCCTCGGCATACATCTCGGCCGTGAAGTCGCCCCATTCGCGGTCGATGACGTCGCCCTCCTTCGAGAGCAGGGCCATCGTCTCGACGGGGAAGGTCAGCACCGTTTTGGTGCGTTCGCGGTTGAACCACCGCATGAAGCGCTTCTGCAGCCAGGAGAGCGACTCCCAGTGGGGGCGCGAGCCGTCCGGGAAGCGGAACTCGCCGAACAGCGACTCGAAGTAGTAGCGGTCGTAGTAGGCGATGTTCCAGAAGACGGCCTGGAAGTTGCGGGCGCCGGTGGGCTGGTTGATCGAGTAGACGATCTGCTCGAAGCAGTCGGTGATCACCTTGTCCAGCGTGCGGTGCTTGCGCGAGAGGTCGACCACCTCGTCGGCATGGAGGTAGTACTCCTCGCCGTACTCCTGTTCGATGAAGTAGTTCATGTACATGAGGAATTCGGGGGTGGCGCAGGCCCCGGAGAGCATCGACGAGACGATGAAGACCATGTTGACGAATCCGCCGCAGAACGACTTGAGGTTGGTCGGGCGGGTCGAGTTGCCGCCGATCGAGATCGTGCCGCCGAGCAGCCACGGATACATCGTGATCGAGGCGCAGTAGTTGGCCATCGACGTTTCGTCGTTCTTGTAGATGAAGTGGTTGCGGAGCAGGTGGAGGTAGCGGTCGGCGAGTTCGCGGCCGTACATTTCGCGGATGCGGTCGGTGAGCAGGCGGCGGTTCAGGCGGATGAAGTTCTGCTTGGGCAGCTCGCCGATCAGCGTGGCGATGTTCTTGTTCTCGACGTTGGCGTTGGCGTCGTATTTCGACCCCGTGGCGGGGTTCGAGGCGGCGCAGTAGTCGGTCAGGAAGCGGAGTTTTTCGCGCTCCTCGCGATCTTCGGTGTGGCGCTGGCGGTAGAGCATGTAGCTCTTGGCCACGGCGAAGTAGCGTTCGGCCATGAGCGCCACCTCGACCTGGTTCTGAATCTCCTCGACGGACATCCCGTCGGCGACGTGCACGCGGCTCAGTACCGACGTGAGGTCGTCGTCGGTGGCGTATCCGCCCACCGAGAGAAAGGCCTTGCTGACGGCCCGTTTGATCTTTTCGACGGAGAAGGCCTCGCGCTTCCCGTCGCGCTTGACGATGCAGAGTTCCGAAATGCCCATAGTGGTCACAGTCTTGAAAAAGGTTCGTAATCCTCCCCGCTGCGGACATTGCGCCCCCCCCTGCATGCGGCGATACCGCATGTGGAGCGCTCACGCACCCGCGTCGGAGTTTTTTGGTATGTTCGTGTAAAAAGTGTTGCGGCGTCGCCCCACGTCCCGAGGGTCTCGGCCATGCCGGGCAAGGCAGGTCTTCTGACTCGCTCCCGCCGCACGCCTTCCCGTTCCTGTCGGAACAGTGGCAAAGAGTGTGCAGCCTTTCGCGGAGCTTACAGCTACGGGCATAGTCCCTGATTCACACAGGAGTTCCCTTTTGATCCCGGACCGGCAGCCGCCGGCGGGGAACCTTGCTCGGCAACAAAGATAGGGATAGTTTGCGATCCGGCAACGGCCCGGCTGAATTTTTTCATCAACAAGTTATGAACATCGCCCCCGGAACCCCTCCTGCGCCGTTGTCGGGACGATTCGCCCGGTTTCCCGCCCGGACGGGAATACAAAACCGGCGGCCGGCGGCGGAATCCCGCGAAAAATTCCTACCTTTGCCACCGGTATGAAAGCATCGCTCAAAAAGTTCTGCGCCTCGTGGAGCCCCGACGGGCTGCTCCTCTTCTGGCTGGCGTGCTGGTGGCTCTGCAACGTCGCCCAGGCGGGGCTCTCCCAGCTGGCCAACGACGAGGCCTACTATCACATGTTCGCCGAACACCTCGCGTGGGGCTATTTCGACCATCCGCCCATGACGGCGCTGCTCGTCTGGCTCGGCGAACACCTCTTCGGCGGCGAACTGGGCGTGCGCTTCTTCTTCACGCTGCTGCAGCCCCTCTACCTGTGGATCCTCTGGCGGCTGATCCGCCCGGCGGAGGCCACGCGCCGCGACGCCACGCTCTTCGCGACGATCTCGGCCGCGATGCTCATGCTGCAGCTCTACGGCTTCATCGCCGTGCCCGACGGACCGCTGCTCTTTACGACGGCCCTCTTCCTGGTGGCCTTCCGCCGCTTCACCGAGGAGCGTCGCGGCGCGTGGCTCTGGATGGGCATCGCTATGGCGCTGATGGCCTACAGCAAGTACCACGGCGCGCTGGTGGTGATCTTTGCCCTGGCGGTGACGCCCCGCCGCCTCTATCTGCGTCCGGGGCTCTACCTGAGCGGCGCGGTGGCGCTGCTGCTGCTCGTCCCGCACCTGCTCTGGCAGTACCACCACGACTGGGCCTCGTTCGCCTACCACCTTTCGGGCCGCAACGCCGTCTTCCGCGTGAGCTACGTCACCGACTTCCTGGCCAACATGCTCGTGGTCTTCAACCCCTTCTTCGTGCCGCTCTGGGTCCAGGCCTGGCGCAAGGTGCGGAGCCACAACCCCCTGGAGCGGCTGCTGCGGCTGCTGCCCGTCGGATTCATCGGCTTCTTCCTCCTCTCGTCGCTGCGGGGCTATGTCCAGCCGCAATGGGCCATCGTCGCCTCGTTCGGACTCCTCTACCTGCTCTTTACCTACGCCCGGCGTCACCCGCGTACGCGGCGCTACGTCATGCGGGCCGGGGCGGTGACCATCGCGCTGGTGGTCGTGGTGCGGCTGGTGATGATCTTCAACCCGACGGGCATCCGTTTCGAGGTCTTCCACAACCCCGAGAGCTACGGCGCCATCGCTGCCGAGGCGGCCGGCCGTCCCGTCGTTTTCCGCCACGGCTATGCCACGGCGGCCAAATATGCCTTCTACACCGGCGGCGAGGCCTACTGCCAGCCCAATGTCCGCTACAGGACCCATCAGTGGCAGTTCCGCGACGACGATACGCGCTTCACGGGGCGCGAGGTGCTCGTCGAGTGCACGCCCGATGCCGACTCCGTGCGCGACGTGCGGACGATCCGTCTGGCCAACGGGCGGAGCTTCACGTGGTTCGTCGACCCGGCGTTCCACCCCGTGCAGAGGGTCGAGGTGACGTTCGAGGGGCTGCCGCAGCAGGTGGCTCCGGGCGATACGCTCCGCCTTGCGCTGCGCGTCGAGAACCCCTATCCCTACGAAATCCGCGTCGGCGAGGGGGATACGGAGCTGACGATGATCTGGAAACACGGCCGTTTCCGCGTCGAGGAGTTCCCGACCGGGGCCCGCTTCACGCTGCCGGCCGGCCGGACCCTCACGCAGGAGGTGCGCTTCGTCGTCCCGGCGCAGCTGGCCGGCGAGACGTTCGACGCGGGATTCGCCCTGCGCCGCGCGGGTTATACGAACTGGTTTAACGGAAAACCCGTCTCGACCGAGGTCGGCGGGGTGAGTGAATAACGATGATTGAGCAGTTTCTGAAATTCTGTGTGGTCGGCGGGTCGGGCGTATTCGTCGATTTCGGCATCACCTACGCCTGCAAGGAGTGGCTGCGGCTGAACAAATACGTGGCCAATTCGGTCGGATTCCTCTGCGCCGCCACCACGAACTACATTCTCAACCGCGTGTGGACCTTCCACAACGAGAACCCCGACATTGCCGGGCAGTACCTGCGTTTCCTGGGCATCTCGCTGATCGGGCTGGTGATCAACAACGCCACGATCTACGTGCTGCACGGACGCTTCCGGCTGAACTTCTACCTGGCCAAGCTCTTCGCCATCGGCGTGGTGACCTTCTGGAACTTCTTCATGAACTACTTCTTCACCTTCTGACGCCCGCCGCGCCCCTGAAAACAACAGACGCACCGGATCTCTCCGATGCGTCTTTTTTTGTGTGTCAGTGCCTTTCGAGGGGCATAGTGTGCCGGTGCCCTGGTGTGTGCCGGTGTCTTTGGGGTTGTGCGCGGAGCCTTCGAGGATTTCGATCGTCTGTTTTTTTCCTCCCCTCCTGCATCACCCCCCCCCTCCGGTCGGACTCCGTCATCCGGTTCTTCGGTTTACCGCACGCCGATGAGAGGCCGCTCCTCGGAAAGCGATCCGGGGGTGTGGATGAAGGTCGTCCAGAGCATCCGCAGCCAGAGGTAGAGCAGCAGCCAGAGGTTGATCTGCCAGCCGTAGAAGAGCTGCATGACGCGCGGCGGGCAGAGCACGTCGACGGGCATGACCACCACCACGACGAACGTCGCCCAGTAGACGATCCGGTCGACGAGGTTCAGCGCCCCGCCCCGCTTCATGCTCCAGTACCAGAACTGATAGGCGATGAGCGTAATAACATAGGTGTGTCCCTCGCTCGAATTGCTGAACAGGATGACGTATCCCATCAGCACGGCCAGTGCGGCAAGCCGGAAGAAGGGCTGCCCCCACTTGCGGAAGTTGGCGGCCAGCGCCACCGCCAGTGCCGCCAGAACGCCGATCTGGATGGCCAGCTGGTAGCGTAGCAGTCCGAACGGACGAAGGTAGAAGAGGTTCATCCACGTGCGGGTATCCTTGTGTTCGGCCAGGGCGGCGAACCACTGTCCGTAGTAGTCCGGAAGCTCCCTGAAGGGCATGTTGACGGCCGGGGCGGCCAGCAGCACGATGCCGATGCCGACGGCATAGCCCGCATTGCGCCAGAAGTGGGGGTAGCAGAGTAGCAGTCCGAGCTGGAAGATGCCGTAGACCTTCGTGAATCCGGAGATCATCATCAGCAGTACGGCCCAGAACCCCTTGTCGCGTTCGAGCAGCGAGTAGGCGAAGAGGAACAGGTATCCCACCGTGACGTTGTACTGGAACGAGAGCTGCGTGCAGGCCAGGATCAGGAAGGTGTAGAGAAAGGCCTTGCACTTCTCGTCGCGCGTAAAGCGGCCCGGGAGGGTGAAGATCGCCACGAACCACATCGTGAAGTTGAAGATGTTCCACGCGAAGGGTCCGAGCCAGGCGGGCAGGTAGGCGAACGGTGCAAAGAGAATGTTGAACAGCGGGCCGTAGAGGAAGTAGTCGAGCTGCGGGGCGGCCTGCGTCCAGTTCGGGCCGTAGGGGGCGATGTGGTCCCAGAAGAGGCGGGTCGACTCGGCAAAGATCATGAAGTTCTTGTGCCGGCCGCGCGTCACCTCCGAGAAGGAGAGGGCCACGACGAGCAGCAACCCGACGATGTAGAGGTTGCGCGGATTGAGGAAGAAGGCGCCGATGCGCTGCCAGAGGCTGCGCGGGTTTTGGGTTTGGGTTTTGAGTGCGGATTGCGTCATCGACTCCTACTGCCGTTTGCGGATTTTGCGGAACGGGAGGCCCAGCACCCCGAAGAAGGCTTCGCGGAAGATGCCGCCCGACATCTTCGAGACCCCTTCGCAGCGCTCGACGAAGATGATCGACACCTCGTGGAGCTTCAGCCCGAGGCGCCAGGCAGTGTACTTCATCTCGATCTGGAAACCGTACCCCTTCATGCGGATGGCGTCCAGATCGATCGTCTCCAGTGCGCGGCGCGAGTAGCAGACGAATCCGGCCGTGGCGTCACGCAGCGGCATGCGGGTGACCATCCGTACGTAGACCGAGGCGAAGTAGGACATCAGCAGCCGCGACATGGGCCAGTTGACGACGTTGACCCCCTTGACGTATCGCGAGCCGACGACCACGTCGCAGTGGCCCTCGACGGCGGCGCGGTAGAGGCGGACCAGATCGTCGGGGTTGTGCGAGAAGTCGCAGTCCATTTCGCAGATGTAGTCGAAACCGTTTTCGAGTCCCCAGCGGAAGCCGGTCAGATAGGCGGTTCCGAGGCCCTGTTTTCCGGAGCGTTCGATCAGGTGGAGCGTCGCGGGGAACTCCCTCTGCCGCTCCTTGACGATGGCAGCCGTTCCGTCGGGCGAACCGTCGTCGATAACGAGCATTTCGAAGGGTTCGGGCAGTGAGAAGACCTTGGAGATCATCTTCGAGATATTCTCCTTTTCGTTGTAGGTCGGAATGATGACGAGTTTGCGCATGACGAATCAGCCGTAAATGGTTTGAAGCAACAAATATACGATTATTTTCCGAATTCCTCTTTTTGTCGCGATTATTTTGCATTTTGTCGCAGCGAGCGCACGAAACGCTTGTCGGCCTCGCCGACGCGGAACGATTCGGTGATCTTCTGGATGGACTTGGAGAAGGTCCACGCCTCGAGCGGGCACTCCTCCGCCAGCCAGCGGCGCATCCGCTCGGGGAAGCGGACGAAGCAGACCGAGACGGCCCATGCCACCCCCATGCGGGCGTAATAGCCCTCGTGGCGGATGGCGCCCAGTTCGGCGAGGAGCGCTTCGAGATGCTCCCCGTCGATGAAGTTGGCCGTGGCCATGACCACGGCGAAGCGGATGCCGTATTCGCTGCCGGAACGAAACCAGGGCTGGATGAAGCGCCACATCGCCTCGCGTTCGTCGGCACGGAGGCGCCAGCAGAAGCAGTCGCACACGGCCCAGTTGTCGATCCGCGGGACGAAGCGGGCGACCCATTCGAGTTTTTCGTCGATTGCGCAGCGGGCGTAGCCGATGACCATCCCCTGCAGCATGCGCTCCTCGAACCAGCGGCACTCCTCCCGGGCGGCGAATTCGCGCCACGCATCGCTGCGGGCGATCTGCCGGGCGAGTTGGCGCAGGCGCGGGATCCGGACGCCGAGCATCTCGCCCGCACCGGGGATCAGCCGGGCATTGAAGTCGCGGTAGGCCGGGTCGGCCAGGGCGACGAGCTGTTCACTTAAATCCATCTCTTTTGGGTTTTTGCGGCCGGACGGGTACGGTTGCCGAAGCCCGGGTCCGGTTGTCGTTGAGGCAAATGTACGCTTTTTTCGACGGATCGACGTGCGTTTCGCGCAAAAAGGTTATCTTTGTAACAAAATAGGCAAGAGGATGACACCGTTTCATATCTGTCGGGTGACCGAGGTCACCGCGCCGCTGATGCAGGCTTTGGGCGAACTGCTGCCGCAGCTGTCGCCGCGTCTGTCGGCCCCGTCGGAGGAGCGCCTGCGGCGGATGCTGGCCGACGGGTCGACGGTGCTGCTGGCCGCCTGTGCGGAGGAGCGGATCGTGGGGGTGCTGACGCTGGTGTGGTACGACCTCCCGTCGGGTCGCAAGGGGTGGATCGAGGATGTCGTCGTCGATGCCGCGGCGCGCGGTGCCGGTCTGGGCGAGGCGCTGGTCCGACGGGCCCTCGACGTGGCGGCGGAGGCCGGCGTGGAGCGGGTGATGCTCACCTCGAATGCCGCCCGAAAGGCTGCCCGGGCACTCTATCGCAAATGTGGATTCAAGGAGGCGGAAACGACGGTTTTCGCCCGTAAAACGGATAGCAAACAATGAAAAAGTTCGTCAAGATTCTGACCACGGTCGTGGTGATTGTTCTGGCGATCGCGCTGATCGTGCCGATCGCCCTGCGCGGCAAGATTGCCGATATCGTGAAGACGGAGGCCAACAAGATGCTTACGGCCCGGCTCGACTTCGAGCGGCTCAACATCAGCCTGCTGCGCCACTTCCCCAATGCTTCGGTCGAGCTGAAGGGGCTGACGCTCATCGGCGGAGAGGAGCCCTTCGCGGGGGATACGATCGTGGCTGCCCGGCGTATCTCGGTGGTGGTGAACCTCATGTCGCTCTTCGGCGACAGCGGGTTCGAGGTGACGAAGGTGATCCTGGCCGATCCGGCGCTGCATGCGCACAAGATGGCCGACGGCGCCGTCAACTGGGACGTGATGCGCCCCTCGGAGGAGCCGGCGGCCGATGAGGAGGCTGCCGCCGGGGAGGAAGAGGACGGATCGTCGTTCCGCCTCTCGGTGCGCGACTTCCGCATCTCGGGGGCCACGATCCGCTATGAGGATGACTCGACGCGGATGAGCTTCTCGACCGATCCGCTAACGCTGCGCCTGCGCGGTGACATGTCGGCCGACCGCACGACGCTCGATCTGCGGCTGAAGACCGAACGTACGAATTTTGTCTCGGGCGGGATTCCGCTGCTGAGCGATGCCGAGCTGGAGCTGGTGGCCGATATCGATGCCGATCTGCAGAACAAACACTTCGCCTTCTCGCGCAACACGCTGCGTGTGAATGCCATCCAGGTGGGGCTCGACGGATGGGTCGAGATGAAGGACGACGCCGTGGCGATGGACCTCAAGGCCGGCTGCGAGGCCGTGCAGTTCAAGGATGTCCTGTCGCTCGTCCCGGCCTTCTACACGCGTGACTTCAAGAAACTGACGGCCGGCGGCGAACTCGCCCTGTCGCTCTGGGCCCGCGGCGAGATGCGCGGCTCGCAGCTCCCGGCCTTCGAACTGAAGAGCTCGGTCCGCAACGGCAGCTTCCAGTATGCGTCGCTGCCGAAGGCCGTCACGGATATCAACATCGAGGCCCGTATCGCCAATCCGGGCGGCGTGATGGACCGTACGGAGATCGACCTCTCGAAATTCGGGCTGCGGATGGCCGGCAACTCGCTGGCCGCCACCTTCTACGCCACCAACCTGGCCAGCGACCCGACGTTCCGCGTCTCGGCCGACGGCAAGGTCGATCTGGGCGCTGTCAAGGAGGTCTACCCGCTGGAGAAGGGGATGGAGCTCGAAGGGGTCATCACGGCCGACGTGCAGCTTTCGGGACGGATGTCCGACATCGAGAAGAACCGTTACGAGGCGCTCGGCGCCAAGGGTACGCTCGTCGTCGAGGAGATGGGGCTGACGCTCGAGAAGCTTCCGCCGGTCCATATCCGTCGGGCTGCCGCCACGATCACGCCGGCGGCAATGACCCTCGGCGAGTTCGGGCTGACGGTCGGACGGAGCGATCTCTCGGCCAACGGCCAGCTGTCGGGGTATCTGGGCTACCTGCTGCGTGGCGAAGAGCTTTCGGGACGTCTCTACGTGAAGTCCGAACTGCTCGATCTGAACGAGATCATGGCGGCGCTTCCGGCTGACGAAACCGATACGCCCGAGGTCGAGGAGGAGACACCGGCCGATGCTGCCGTCGATACGGCTACGGCCCTCGAGGTTCCGCGCAACCTGCGCCTCTCGCTCAATACCGATCTGAAGAAGATCCTCTTCCAGAAGATGACCATCGAGAACCTCACGGGTGAGATGAGCATGGCCGACGGCAGGCTTTCGCTCGACGGCCTGCGGCTGGGACTCTTCGGCGGACAGGCTTCGGCCTCGGGAAGCTACTCGACGGCGGATGATCCGGCGCGTCCCGCGCTGAAACTCAAGGCCGACTTCACGAAGGCCTCGTTCCAGAAGACCTTCGAGGAGCTGGAGATGGTGCAGAAACTGGTGCCGATCTTCGAAAAGACGGGCGGCGACTATTCGCTTTCGCTCGACCTGCAGACGGCTCTCGATGCGGCGATGTCGCCCGATCTGGGAACGCTCTCGGCAACGGGTGAGATCCGTTCCGAAAACATCCGCATCCAGAATATCAAGGCCTTCGAGGCGATGGCCGAGGCGCTGGGCAACGACAAGCTGCGCACGATCGAGGCCAAGGATGTTGCGATCCGCTTTGCGATCCGCGACGGCCGGATCTCGACCGCGCCCTTCGACCTGAAGATCGGTGACGTGAATGTCAACCTCTCGGGCTCGACGGGGCTCGACCAGACGATCGACTACCAGGCCAAGGTGGGTATCCCGGGCAGCGGCGTGCTGCAGAACGTGGCGGTCAATATCGGCGGCACGTTCTCGTCGCCGAAGATCACGCTCGGCGTGAAGGAGGCCGTCCAGGAGGCCGTGACCAACGTGGTCAACGAGCAGATCCAGAAACTTACCGGCAACGAATCGCTCTCGGAGGAGGTTGCCAAGCAGGCCGAGAATTTGCGTCAGGAGGCCCGGAATGCCGGCCAGAAGTTGGTCGAGGCGGCCGAGTCGCAGCGTGACAAGCTGGTCGAGGAGGCCTCGAAGAAGGGGATGATTGCCAAGCTGGCGGCTCAGAAGGCCGGCGAGAAGCTGGTCGAGGAGGCGCAGAAACAGGCCGACAAACTGACGGCCGAAGCCGAGGCGCAGATCGAGAAACTGACGGCCGGCAAGCAGTAGACGGGCCGTCGTGAAACGGAAAAAGGGGTGCCGATCATCGTGTCGGCACCCCTTTTTTGTCGGATTCCGGGGAGGGGAGGATTATCGCCGGATGTAGGTCTGCAGCGCCTCGACATACTCTGCGAAGGCGTCGCGGCCGGCATTGGTGATGCGGCAGACGGTGCAGGGCATCTTGCCGCGGAAGGTCTTCTCCACGTCGATGTATCCCGCCTTGGCCAGTTTGTCGAGCTGCACCGAAAGGTTGCCGGCCGTGGCACCGGTCTGTTGGCGGAGGAAGACGAAGTCGGCACTTTCGACCCCGATGAGGACCGACATGACGGCCAGTCTCAACTCCGAGTGCAGCAGCGGATTCAACTCTCTGAACATGGCGCTGTTATTCGTGACGGGTCCGGTAATTGATGATGTGGCCCGGGATGACCATCATCACCAGGAAGACGACGGCGAAGATCAGAATTTCGTTGTTGAGCATGCGGCTGTCGATCAACTGCGGGTCGGGGAGTTGCTTGAGATAGTAGTCCCAGAGTGCGATGGCGGCCGTGCCGACCATGCCGAGAAGCCCGGCCGTGGTATAGATCCTCGAGCGGACGATCAGCCCCGTAGCCGTCGATCCGATCGACATGACGAGGGTAATCAGGGCAAAGAGACTCGGGCGGTAGCTCCATCCGTGGAACAGGCAGAGGATGAAGATCGGGATGAGCGACAGCGTGCAGACCAGCCACAGCGAATTGACGATGCGGTCGATTTCGGTGCGGGGTTCCGTGCTCTTCTTTTCGGGGAAGAGGCGCATCAGCACGAACCCCAGAACGGGGATCAGAAACCACGTGAGGCTCCACTCCGGGGCGGCTCCGACGACGTTCAGCGTGTAGTTGAGCAGCGAGATGACGACGGTCGTGTAGCCCCAGACGAGGTACGGGCGTCCCGAATGGCGTTCGAGCCGCCGGCGGGTGTTGCGGATCATGCGCGTGATGAGTTCGATGCTCTCCTGCGCGTCGAGTCTTTTCTCTTCCATGGTTGTTGGCGTTTTTTAAGGTTTTCGAGATTGTTTGAGTGTCTGTTGGCGAATGGTTCGGGGGGTGTCGCGGCCGACGGCGCGAGCCCTTCGGCCGGGACGCTCCGGGGGATGGCTACTCCTCGTCGTCGAAATCGAAGAGGTAGAAGAGCAGCGCAAGGAGCAGTTGCAGCCCCCATCCGCCGATGACCCACAGCACCCACCAGTAGTGGGGCGAGGTCAATCGGTTGACGACGGCCAGAAAGGCGCACGTCGCGGCCCAGATGATGACCTGTCGGGCAAATCCCCGTGTGAAGCGGCGACGTTTGGCAGCCGCGGCGGCTGCCGGATTCTCATCGGTGCGGGCGGATCCTCCTCCGTGGAGGGATTCCATGCGGTTGGTAGCGTCCATTTTCTCTGTTTTTTTGTGTGGTTTGCTTGCTCGGTTCCGGGGCCTCGGATTGATTCTCTACCGCAAATATAAAGTAGTTTATTTTATAAACCAAATTTTTGCACCAAAATTTTTTGGGTTCTTTTGCGGAAAGTCCGTGTGAGAACGGCGAGGAGCTGAGTTGCTGGCGGACAGCCGGTTCGGACCGTTGAGGCCGGATGGAACGGATGGAGCCGTTGGAACGGTCGGAACGGTCGGAACGGTTGGAGCGGTTGGAGTGGTTGGAACGGTCGGAACGGTCAGAACGGATGGAGCGTGCAGGGGTGGACGTAGCGGGCTGGACCAGCCGTAGCGGACTGGACGGGTTGGTCGGTCGGGGGTAAGCCGGGGTTGAATGGCACGGGGCTGGAGCCGGTCGGCCTGATTGTGGCAGGTCGATTGGGTTCGACAGATCGGGAAGTGCCGGTGGCGTTAGCGCATCTGGAGCCGGCAGGGGCAAGCCGGCCGGTTGTATCGGACGGCGGGACTGGCTGCGGCAGGAAGACGGCAGACCGTTCCGGCCGCGTCGGGCCGGAGTGGGTAGGATCGTGCGCACCTGACAGGGGCCGGTGGAGGCTGTTGCGGCTGTCCGGGCCGGTTGTGACAGGCCTTGATGTTCTTGATCGGTCGGAGTGTATCGGGCGGGTTGAGGCAAGTCAAGCCGCGTCGGGCCGGTTGCCGGGGTCGCTACTCCTCGATCCGAAACCCTACGGGCAGCAGCGTCTGCCATTCGGGGTGACGCTGGAGATAGCGGACAATGTACAGACACTCGGGAATAATCCGTTCACCGCGTTTGCGGAAGGCCTCGAGTGTCGCCTCGACCAGCTCGCCGGCAATGCCCTGCCCCTCGAACCGGGCGGGTACGATCGTGTGCGTCAGCAGCCAGACCCCCCTGGTTGCCGCGGGTTCGTATTCGACATAGGCCACTTCGCCGCCGAGGTGGAACTCGTAGCGCCGCCGGGCCGTGTTGTGGATGAGAGAATAGCGTTTTTCCATTGTTTTCGGTTTTGATTGCCTGTCGAATGTATCAAATTCGGTTCCGAAGTCGTATTTTTGCCCCCGTTATGAGTGCAGTTTCCGATATTTTGCTCGCGTGGTACGACCGCGAAGGGCGTGATCTGCCGTGGCGCCGTACGCGCGATCCCTACCGCATCTGGCTCTCGGAGGTGATCCTCCAGCAGACCCGTGTGGCGCAGGGGATGGCCTACTACGAACGCTTCACGGAGCGTTATCCCGACATCGCCTCACTGGCCGCCGCCCCCGAGGACGAGGTGCTCAAGCTCTGGCAGGGGCTCGGCTACTACAGCCGCGCCCGCAACCTGCTGGCCGCCGCCCGCGAGGTGGTCGACCGTTTCGGCGGCCGCTTTCCCCGCACGCTCGAAGAGGTGCGTTCGCTGCGCGGCGTGGGTGACTATACCGCCGCGGCCATCTGTTCGGCCGCCTACGACGAACCCTGCGCCGTGGTCGACGGCAATGTTTACCGCCTCCTTGCGAGGCTGTTCGATCTCGATCTGCCGATTGACACGACGGCCGGCCGCTGTGCCTTTGCCGCACTGGCCCGCGAACAGCTCGATCCCCGGCAGCCGGGACGCTACAACCAGGCGATCATGGATTTCGGAGCGCTGCAGTGTACGCCCCTTTCGCCCCGCTGCGACGTGTGCCCGCTGGCCGAACGCTGCCTGGCCCTTGCGGCCGGGACGGTCGCCGCACGCCCCGTTAAGCAGGGGCGCACCCACATCCGCGACCGCTGGTTCCACTACCTGCACCTCACCTCCGGCGACCGGACGCTGCTCCGCCGGCGCGAGGAGCGCGACATCTGGCAGGGACTCTACGAGTTCCCGATGATCGAGACGCCGGCGGCGGCCGATCTGCCCGATCTGGTCGGCGATCCGCGCTTTGCCGAGTTGGTCGGAGACGCCGCATGGCGCCTTGTGCGCACGGAGACGCTGCCCGTCCACCAGCTTTCCCACCAGCGGATCCACGCCCGCGTCTACCGCATCGAGACTCAGACGCTGACCCCGGCCGCGGCCGCACTGGCGGTTCCGACCTCGGCGCTCGGCGACTACGCCGTGCCGCGCCTGCTCGACCGCTATCTCGAGGGCTCGGCTATCTGACCAGGTAGGCGATGTAGAGGGCGTAGATCACCAGAAACAGCGTCCCCTCCCACCGGTCGACGGCCCGCCGCCGGAAGGTGAAGGCCGCCAGGAAGAGCAGCACCGAACTCAACAGCACGACCAGCAGATCCACCATCGTGATGCCGCCCATCGTCAGCGGGTTGATCGTGGCGCTCAGACCCAGAATCAGCAGGATGTTGGCGATGTTCGAGCCGATGACGTTGCCCAACGCCATGTCGCTCTTGCCCTTGAGCAGCGAGACGAGCGACGAGGCCAGTTCGGGGAGCGACGTGCCGCCGGCCACGAGCGTGATGGCTATGACCGACTCGCTGATGCCCATGCGCCGGGCCAGAGCCGTGGCGTTGTCGAGGAACATCTCGCCGCCGAAGATCAGTCCGGCTAGTCCGCCCAGGATCATCACCGCCATCAGCCATCCGGCCATCGGACGGTGTGCGGAGCCCTCCTCCGCACCGGTCGGGGCGGCCGTGCGTCCCGTGGCGCGGATGGTGTAGACCATCAGCAGGAGGTAGATCACGAGCATCAGGATGCCGTCCAGCCGGCCGATGCGGTCGACGGCACCGGCGCGGAAGAGGCTGTCGGCGGCGAGGATCATCAGCAGGATCGACGTGCCGACGCCGAACGGGATGTCGCGGCGGATGTTCCCGGCCGTGAGGGGCAGCGGCCGCACCAGTGCGCAGACGCCCAGGATCAGAAAGACGTTGAAGATGTTCGATCCGACGACGTTGCCGATGGCCACGTCGCTCTTCCCGGCGATGGCCGAGAGGACCGAGACGACGAGTTCGGGGGTCGAGGTACCGACGGCGACGATCGTCAGTCCGATGATGAATTCCGGAACGCGGAAACGCTGCGCCAGGGCCGCGCTTCCGTCCGTGAGAAAATTGGCGCCGGCGAGAATCAGCGCCAGCCCGATCAGGAGAAAGAGAATATCCATTTTGTTGCTATCGGATTTTTGGCAGTTTTATGCGAGCAGGAGCAGGCTGACGGCCATCACGGCCATGCCCGTCACCACGCCGTAGATCGAGGTGTGGGCCTCGCCGTACTCGCGGGCGGCGGGGAGGAGTTCGTCGATCGAGATGAAGACCATGATGCCGGCCACCCCGGCCAGGATGCACCCCATGAGCGTGGGCGAGAGGAAGGGCATCAGCACCAGATAGGCCAGCAGGGCCCCGATCGGTTCGGCCAGCCCCGAGAGCAGCGAGAGGCGGAAGGCCTTCACGCGGTCGCCCGTGGCGTAGTAGATCGGGATCGAGACGGCGATTCCTTCGGGGATGTTGTGGATGGCGATGGCCACGGCGATGGCGACACCGAGCGTGAGGTTGTCGACCGCCGAGGTGAAGGTGGCAATCCCTTCCGGGAAGTTGTGGATGCCGATGGCCAGAGCCGCCATCACCCCCATGCGCATGAGTTTCGGATTGCGGGGCTTGCTGTCCATCTCCTCGATGCTGTGGGCCTCGTGGGGATTCTCGACCGAGGGAACCAGCCGGTCGATGATGCCGATCAGCAGAATGCCGGCGAAGAAGCTCGCGACGGTGACGGCGCCGCCCGCACGGGGGCCCCATTCGGCCGTCAGGGCGATGCTCGCCTCGCGGAAGAGTTCGACGAACGAGACATAGATCATCACCCCGCCCGAGAGTCCGAGCGAGAAGGAGAGCAGGCGTTTGTTGGTGCGTTTGGCCAGGAAGGCGATGGCGCTTCCTATTCCGGTGGCCAGACCGGCGCCGAGCGTCAGCAGCAGCGGTGCGAGTATCTGGTGGGTTTGCATGGCTTGTACGTTTTGCGGGAGGGGCTTTCATCCGCGGCTGACGTTTCGTCGGCCGGCACGGCCTGATGGGCGGCAGTGGCGGTTGTCGTCGTTGGTCGGCGGCAGTCGGCGTCCCTCGGTTTTGGTGCAAAGATAGTGCATTCGCCGCAAAAAAGCGATCCCGCCGAATCGGTATTTCTTATAGAGGTATTGCGGCGGCTGATTGCGGGACGGGACGGAGGTGAGCGGCTCGATGCGGTGTTCGGACGGAATGCGGGACTGCGGAGGTGGACGGTTGTGGAGGTGGACGGTTGCGATGTGTCGGGCGGAAGACCGGGCATCGGGCGGAAAGGTCCATTCCGGCGGAGCCGGTTGACGGATTGTTGAAAAAAAGTAGCCAAAAGGTTTGCAGGGCCGCCGAAAAACCCCTACCTTTGTACCAATTATAGCGAGATCCGAATCCTATGACGTGTAACCCCCATATCCCAATGGCTCAGATGTTCTGGCAGAAGGATTATTGGTCGGGGTTTCAGTCTCCGGTGGATTCGGAATTTATTGTTTTATTAGGGTAACTGTTTCGGTTGCCCTATTTTTTTATGCGACGAAGCCGATGAAGAGTTTTTACGAGAATGGCCTGATCTACCGCGGGGGACGCTTCGAAAAGGGGCGTCTGGTCGTCGAGGAGGGTCGCGTGGCGGCGGCGTGCGAACCGCAGGCCGGGGACCGTATCATCGATCTGGGCGGCCGCCCGCTGGTGCCGGGTCTGGTTGATGTCCACGTCCACCTGCGCGAACCGGGGTTCCCCCAGAAGGAGACCATCGCCACGGGTACGGCCGCAGCCGCTCACGGCGGCTATACGGCGGTCTGCTCGATGCCCAACCTGAACCCCGCCCCCGATACGCCGGAACACCTCGAGGAGCAGCTTGCGCTGATCCGCCGCGACGCCGTGGTGCGCGTGAAGCCCTACGCCTCGATCACCCTCGGACAGCGGGGCTGCGGCGAGCTGGTCGATTTCGCGGCGCTGGCACCCTTCGTGGCGGGTTTCTCGGACGACGGACGCGGTGTGCAGTCGGATGAACTCATGGAAGAGGCGATGCGGCGGGCCGCAGCGGTCGATCGGCCGATCGTGGCCCACTGCGAGGTTGACGAACTGCTCCGCGGCGGCTATATCCACGACGGCGTCTACTGCCGCGAACACGGCCACCGCGGCATCTCGTCGGAGAGCGAATGGCGCCAGGTCGAGCGCGATATCGCGCTGGCCGAGCGGACAGGCTGCCAGTATCACGTCTGCCACGTCTCGACGAAGGAGAGTGTCGCGCTGGTGCGGGCGGCCAAGGCCCGGGGTCTGCGCGTGAGCTGCGAGACGGGTCCCCACTACCTGCTGCTCTGCGACGAGGATCTGCAGGAGGAGGGGCGCTTCAAGATGAACCCGCCGCTGCGCAGCCGTGCCGACCGCGAGGCGCTGATCGAAGGCATCGTCGACGGAACGATCGAGGTGATCGCCACGGACCACGCGCCGCATACGGCCGAGGAGAAGTCGCGCGGTCTGGAACGCAGCGCCATGGGCATCGTCGGACTGGAGACGGCCTTCCCGCTGCTCTACACGTACCTCGTCAAGCGGGGCGTCATCACGCTGGAGCGGCTCGTGGAGCTGATGGCGGTCAACCCGCGCCGCATCTTCAACCTCGAAGGGGGGCTCGAAGCGGGAGATCCGGCCGACTTCACGGTGCTGGACCTCGCGTCCCGCTATAGGATCGACCCGGCGACGTTCCGCTCGAAGGGCCACGCCACGCCCTTCGCCGGCTGGGAGGTCGAGGGTTGCGCCGCGATGACCGTCGTGGGAGGCCGCGCGGTTTACGATACGCTGACAACGAATACAATCAGATAAGCAGACAAGGATGAAAGCATTTACGAAAAAGATCGTCCTGGAGGACGGCCGCGAGTTCTACGGATACGGTTTCGGATCCAACCGCGAGGCCATCAACGAGATCGTCTTCAATACCTCGATGGTGGGGTATCAGGAGATCATGTCCGATCCGTCGTACACGGACCAGATGGTGGTGATGACCTATCCGCTGATCGGCAACTACGGTATGGCCGACGAGGACTACGAAACCAAAACCCCGACCATCGGCGGCATGATCGTCCGGGAGTACAACGACCTGCCGTCGAACTTCCGCTACACGAAGACGCTCAACGAGGTCTTCGAGGAGTATGACATTCCGGCCATCTCGGGTGTCGACACCCGGGCTCTGACGCGTATCATCCGCGACGAGGGCAGCCAGAAGGTGATCGTTACCGACGCCGCAACCCCCCGCGAGGAGGCGCTGGCCCGCCTGAAGGCCTATGCGATGCCTCACGACATGGTGGCCCGCGTGAGCTGCAAGAAGCGCTGGCTGTCGCGCGTGCCCAACCACAAGTACGACGTGGTGGCCATCGACTGCGGCATCAAGTACAACATCGTGCGGCAGCTCAACCGCGTGGGCTGCAACGTCACGGTGATGCCCTACAACTCGACGCTGGAGGAGATTCTGGCCTTCCATCCCGACGGCATCCTGCTCTCGAACGGCCCCGGCAACCCGGAGGACGTGCAGCCGGTCATCGAACTGGTGCGCAAGCTGCGGGGGCGTCTGCCGCTCTTCGGCATCTGCATGGGCCATCAGCTCATCTCGCTGGCCTACGGCGCACGGACCTTCAAGATGAAGTTCGGCCACCGCGGCGCAAACCACCCGGTCAAGAACCTGCAGACGGGCAAGATCGAGATCACGAGCCAGAACCACAGCTATGCCGTGGATGTCGACTCGCTGAAGGGTACGGGTCTGACCCTGACGCACGTGAACCTGCTGGACGGCACGGCCGAAGGCGTGGAGTGCGTGGAGGAGCGGGTCTTCTCGACGCAGTATCACCCCGAGAGTGCCGCAGGTCCGCAGGACAGCACCTATCTGTTCAATAAGTTCACCAAAATCATGGAGGAGTACAAAAATGCCTAAGAGAAAAGATATCAAGAAGGTGATGGTGATCGGGTCGGGCCCGATCGTGATCGGTCAGGCCGCGGAGTTCGACTATGCGGGCACGCAGGCGTGTCTGGCGCTCAAGGAGGAGGGTTACGAGGTGATCCTCGCCAACTCGAACCCCGCCACGATCATGACCGATACGCACATTGCGGACAAGGTCTACATGGAGCCGCTGACGCTGGAGTACGTGGCCAAGATCATCCGCTACGAGCGTCCGGATGCCATCGTTCCGGGTCTGGGCGGACAGACGGGTCTGAATCTGGCGGTGCAGCTGGCCAAGAAGGGCATCCTGCAGGAGTGCCAGGTCGAGATCCTCGGCACGTCGTTCGACTCGATCGAGCGGGCCGAAGACCGCGAACTCTTCAAGGAGCTCTGCCAGTCGCTGGGCGAACCGGTACTCCCGTCGCAGATCGCCACCTCGATCGAGGAGGCGGTGACCGTGGCCGAGAAGATCGGCTATCCGGTGGTGCTGCGTCCGGCCTTCACGCTGGGCGGTACGGGCGGCGGCTTCGCCGATGACGAGGCCCAGCTGCGCGACATGATGCGCAACGCCCTCTCGCTCTCGCCCGTCCACCAGGTGCTCGTCGAGAAGAGCATCAAGGGCTACAAGGAGATCGAGTTCGAGGTGATGCGCGACCACAACGATACGGCCATCAGCATCTGCTGCATGGAGAACATCGACCCGGTGGGCATCCACACGGGTGACTCGATCGTCGTGGCCCCGAGCCAGACGCTGACCAACAAGGAGTTCCAGATGCTGCGCGACTCGGCGCTGAAGATCATCCGCGCGCTGAAGATCGAGGGCGGCTGCAACGTCCAGTTCGCACTCGACCCGCTGTCGTTCAAGTACTTCCTGATCGAGGTCAACCCGCGTGTGTCGCGTTCGTCGGCCCTGGCCTCGAAGGCCTCGGGATATCCGATCGCCCGCGTGAGCGCGAAGATCGCCGTGGGGCTGACGCTCGACGAGATCCGCATCGCCAATACGCCGGCCTCGTTCGAGCCGACGCTCGACTACGTGGTGACGAAGATCGCCCGCTTCCCGTTCGACAAGTTCTCCGATGCCTCGAACAAGTTGGGCACCCAGATGAAGGCCACGGGTGAGGTGATGTCGGTGGGCCGCACGATGGAGGAGTCGCTCCTGAAGGCGGTGCGCTCGCTCGAGACGGGCGTCTGCCACATCCACCACAAGAAGTTCGACTCGTGGTCGAACGACGACCTGCTGGACTACATCAAGATCGGCACGGACGACCGCCTCTATGCCATCGCCCAGCTGATCCGCGGTGGCGTCGACCTGGCGCTGATCTACGACAAGACGAAGATCGACATGTTCTTCCTCGAGAAGTTCAAGAACATCGTCGAGTTCGAGAAGGTGATCGCGGCCCGTCCGATGGATCTCGAGACGCTGCGCGACGCCAAGCGCATGGGCTTCAGCGACAAGTATATCGGTCAGCTGTGGGGCCTCTCGCAGCTGGAGATGTACCGTCTGCGCGAGAAGAACGGCATCTTCCCCGTCTACAAGATGATCGATACGTGCGCCAGCGAGTTCGACTCCTACGTGCCCTACTTCTACTCGACCTACGAGAGTGAGAACGAATCGAAGGTGAGCGACAAGAAGAAGATCGTCGTGCTGGGTTCGGGCCCGATCCGCATCGGCCAGGGCGTCGAGTTCGACTACTCGACGGTACACGCCATCTGGTCGATCCGCGAGGCGGGCTACGAGGCCATCATCATCAACAACAACCCCGAAACCGTCTCGACCGACTACACGACCAGCGACAAGCTCTACTTCGAGCCGCTGACGGTCGAGGATGTGATGAACGTCATCCACCTCGAGAAGCCGCAGGGCATCGTGGTGTCGCTCGGCGGTCAGACGGCCATCAACCTGGCCGAACCGCTCAACGAACTGGGTGTGCCCATCATCGGTACGGACTGCCAGGCGATCAAGAACGCCGAGGACCGCGGCTGCTTCGAACGGATCATGGAGGAGCTGGGCATCCCGCAGCCGGAGGCCGAGGCCGTGACGGATATCGAGGCGGGCGTGCGTGCTGCGGCACGGATCGGCTATCCGGTGCTGGTGCGTCCGAGCTACGTGCTGGGCGGCCGCGCCATGCAGATCGTCTCGAACGAGGAGCGGCTGCGCCACTACCTGCAGACAGCCGTCGAGGTCAACGTCGACCAGCCGGTGCTCGTCGACCGCTACATCATGGGCAAGGAGCTCGAGGTCGACGCCATCTGCGACGGCAAGGATGTCTTCATCCCGGGCATCATGGAGCATGTCGAGCATACGGGTATCCACTCGGGTGACTCGATCAGCGTCTACCCGACCTTCAGCGTGAGCCAGCGCGCCAAGGAGAAGATCATCGACTACACGGTGCGGCTGGGTCTGCGGATCGGCATCGTGGGCCTCTACAATATTCAGTTCATCGTGGCGGGCGACGACGACGTCTACGTCATCGAGGTGAACCCGCGTTCGTCGCGTACGGTGCCGTTCCTGTCGAAGTCGACGGGCGTCCCGATGGCCCACATCGCCACGCAGGTGATTCTGGGCAAGACGCTCCGCGAACTGGGCTACACGAGCGTCTACGGCCACGAAAAGGAGCGCTGGTATGTCAAGGCGCCGGCCTTCTCGTTCGCGAAGATCCGCGGCATGGATTCCTACCTCTCGCCGGAGATGAAGTCGACGGGTGAGGCGATCGGCTACGACGACAAGCTGACGCGGGCGCTCTACAAGGCGCTGCAGGCCACGGGCATGCACGTCTCGAACTACGGGACGATCTTCGTGACGATCGCCGATCAGGACAAGGAGCAGGCGCTGCCGCTGGTGAAGCGGTTCTACGACCTGGGCTTCAACATCGAGGCGACGACCGGCACGGCGGAGTTCCTGCGCGAGCACGGCATCCGCACGCGGACGCGCCGCAAGCTGAGCGAAGGCAGCACGGAGATTATCGACGCACTGCGTCAGGGACATATCAGCTACGTGATCAACACGATCGACATCAACCAGCACAATACGCGACTGGACGGTTATGAGATCCGCCGCACGGCCGTCGAGAACAACGTGACGGTCTTCACGGCGCTCGAGACGGTGCGGGTACTGCTGGACGTGCTGGAGGAGATCACGCTGCGGGTTTCGACGATCGACGCAAAATGATGAGTTCCAAGACGATGTACAAAAAGGGAATCTATCGCATCGTGGCCAACGAACGGCTGACGGAGTCGGTCTGGCGTATGAGGCTGGCGGGCGACACGCGGTGGATCACGGCCCCCGGGCAGTTCGTCAACATCGCCCTCGAGGGGCGTTATCTGCGCCGCCCGATCTCGGTGTGCGACTGGAACGACGGCGAGATCGTGCTGATCTACAAGGTTGTCGGCGACGGCACGGCCCAGATGAGCCGCATGACTGTGGGTACGGAGCTCGACCTGCTGACGGGGCTCGGCAACGGCTTCTCGACGTGCAACGACGCCCGGCGTCCACTGCTTGTGGGCGGCGGCGTGGGGGTCCCTCCGCTCTACGGACTGACCCGGCAGCTGCTGGCGGCCGGCAAGCCGGTTTCGGTGGTGCTGGGCTTCAACACCGCGGCTGAGATCTTCTACGAGGAGGAGTTCCGGCAGGCGGGCTGCGACGTGACGGTGGCTACGGCCGACGGTTCGCGCGGCGTGCGGGGCTTCGTGACGACGGCCATCGCCCAAACGGGAATCGAATTCGACTATTTCTACGCCTGCGGACCGCTGCCGATGCTGCGTGCCCTGTGCGAGGCCGTCGAGCAGGACGGACAGCTGTCGTTCGAGGAGCGCATGGGGTGCGGTTTCGGCGCCTGCATGGGCTGCTCGTGTAAAACCAAGTACGGCAACAAGCGCATCTGCAAGGAGGGACCCGTACTGGAGAAAGGAGAGATCATATGGTAGCGGACAACAATACGCAGCGGAATGCGTCGACGGCCGGGGTCGACACCTCGGTGGAGCTGTGCGGCCTGCGGCTGGACAACCCGGTCGTGCCGGCCAGCGGCACGTTCGGCTACGGCAACGAATTCAAGGATTTCTACGATATCAACATCCTCGGGTCGTTCTCGTTCAAGGGGACGACGCGCGAGCCGCGGTTCGGCAACCCGACGCCCCGCATCGCCGAGTGCACGGCGGGGATGATCAACGCCGTGGGGCTGCAGAATCCGGGCATCGATGCCGTGATCCGGGAGGAGCTGCCGCGCCTGCGGAGCTTCTTCCACAAGCCGGTGATCGCCAACATCTCGGGCTTCTCGGTCGAGGAGTATGCCTACTGCTGTGAGCGGATCGACCGCGAGGAACAGGTCGGCATCATCGAGGTCAATGTCTCGTGTCCGAACGTGCGCCACGGCGGCATGTCGTTCGGTACGAGCCCCGAGGCGGCCGCCGAGGTGACCCGCGCGGTGAAGCGGGTGACGACCAAACCGGTCTTCATCAAGCTCTCGCCCAACGTCACGGACATCGTGGCGATCGCCCGGGCGTGCGAGGAGGCCGGTGCAGACGGCATCTGCCTGATCAACACGCTGCTGGGCATGCGCATCGACGTGGCGCGGCGGCGTCCGGTGATCACCAACACGATGGGCGGATTCTCGGGTCCGGCCATCTTCCCGCTGGCGGTGCGGATGGTCTATCAGGTGGCCCACACCTGCCGGATCCCGGTCATGGGGTGCGGCGGCGTGCAGTCGGCGCGCGACGTGATCGAGATGATGATGGCCGGCGCCACGGCCGTGCAGGTCGGCGCCGCCAATCTGGTGAACCCCTACGCCTCGAAGGAGATCGTCGAGGCGCTGCCCGACGAGATGCGCCGGCTGGGGATCACGAAGTTGTCGGAGATAATCGGTATAGCATAACACAAGAAAAACATGGCAGAAAATAAGATGGAAAGAGACGTAATCATCGCGTGCGATTTCAAGTCGGCGGAGGATACCTTCCGCTTCCTGGACCTCTTCAAGGAGGAGGCGCGCAAACCTTTTCTGAAGATCGGCATGGAGCTCTTCTACGCCGAAGGGCCGGCCATCGTGCGCGAAATCAAGCGCCGCGGCCACAAGATCTTCCTCGACCTGAAGCTCCACGATATTCCCAATACGGTAAAGAAGGCGATGGCGGTGCTGTCGCGTCTGGACGTCGACATGTGCAACGTCCACGCCGCCGGTACGATCGAGATGATGAAGGCCGCCCGCGAGGGGCTCACCCGCGAGGACGGCACGCGTCCGCTGCTGATCGCCGTGACGCAGCTCACCTCGACGAGCGAGGAGCGCATGCAGCGTGAACTGCTCATCGGCGCCTCGATCAACGATACGATCGTCAAGTATGCGCAGAATACCCGCGAGGCGGGGCTGGACGGCGTGGTCTGCTCGCCGCTCGAGGCCGGTATGGTTCATGAGGCGTGCGGACGGGATTTCCTGACCGTAACGCCGGGCGTGCGTTTCGCCGACGGCGACGTGGCCGACCAGGTGCGTGTGACGACTCCGGCCCGGGCCCGCGAGATCGGTTCGGACTTCATCGTCGTGGGACGCCCGATCACGGCGGCTGCGGATCCCGTGGCGGCCTACCGCCGCTGCGTGGCCGAGTTCGTGGGATAACGGCTCTGGCCGGCTTTTTGCAGCGGGCGTTGCGGACAACCAAAAAAATCGTCATGAAACCCGTAAAACTTTTCTACCTGAAGACGTGCCCCTTCTGCAAGAAGGCGCTGCGTTACATCGAGGAGGCCAAGGCGGCCCATCCCGAACTGGCCCCGATCGAAATCGAGATGATCGAGGAGTCGGAGGAGCCCGAAGTGGCCGATCAGTATGAATACTACTACGTGCCGACCTTCTACATCGACGGTGTGAAGGTCCACGAGGGCGGCATCTACCCCGAAGAGGTGGAGCAGCTCCTGCGCCGGGCCCTGGAGTAGGGCCGGGCCGCGGGGGCGGCCTGTGGGGCGGTCCGAGGAGTGGTCTGAGAGACGGTCTGAGGGGTGTTCTGAGGAGCTGGTCTGAGAGACGCTCTGAGAAGCTGGTTTGAGGGGTGTTCTGAGGAACTGGCCTGAGAGACGCTCTGAGAAGCTGGTTTGAGGGGTGTTCTGAGGAACTGGCCTGAGAGGCACACTGAGGAGCTGGTCTGAGGGACGGTCTGAGTGGCTGTACTGAGGGCCCGGAGACGGGGCTGGTTTGAGAAACCGGTCTGAGAGGCGGTCTGTGGAGCCGGACGGTGGGGCGGTGGAGCCCCGGTCGGGACGCCGGACTGACTGAAACAAATGAAGAAACACGGAAAAGAAACCAAACGAATATGGAAAAAGCTATTGCAAAGGATTTGCTGTCGATCGGCGCAGTCTTCCTGCGTCCGGAACAGCCGTTTACCTGGGCCAGCGGCATCAAGAGCCCGATCTATTGCGACAACCGTCTGACGCTGACGGCCCCCGAGGTGCGCAAGCATGTCGAGGCGGGGCTGGCGGAGATCGTCCGCACGAAGTATCCCGAGGCCGAGGTGCTGATGGGTACCTCGACGGCCGGCATCGCCCACGCCGCCATCACGGCAACGATCCTCGATCTGCCGATGGGCTACGTGCGCTCGGGGTCGAAGGACCACGGCCGCGGCAACCAGATCGAAGGCCGTCTGGAAAAGGGCCAGAAGGTCGTTGTGATCGAGGATCTGATCTCGACGGCCGGTTCGTGCATCGAGGTGGTCAACGCCCTGCGTGAGGCCGGTGCCGAGGTGCTGGGCGTGGCGTCGATCTTCACCTACGGGATGAAGAAGGGGCTGGACCGCCTGCGCGAAGCCAACGTCGTCAACTACAGCCTTTCGAATCTCGACGCCCTGGTTGAGGTGGCCGCCGAGGAGGGTTACATCAAGCCCGAGGACAAGGAGCGTCTGCTGAAGTTCCGCGACAACCCCTCGGACGAATCGTGGATGAAACACTAAAACGTCGGAATACCATGCGACATTTGATCGATCCTACCGATCTGACGGTCCAGGAGACCGAGCAGATCGTGGCCCTGGCCGAGGACATCATCGCCAACCGGGCCAAATACAGCGAAGCCTGCAAGGGCAAGAAGCTGGCTACGCTCTTCTACGAACCCTCGACGCGTACGCGCCTGAGCTTCACCTCGGCCATGCTCGAGCTGGGCGGCCAGGTCATCGGCTTCTCGGATGCCAACTCGTCGTCGGTATCGAAGGGCGAGACGGTGGCCGACACGGTGCGCGTGATCCGCTGCTTCGCCGACATCATCGCCATGCGCCACTTCAAGGAGGGAGCTCCGCTCGTGGCGTCGCAGTATGCCGGCATCCCGGTGATCAACGCCGGCGACGGCAGCCACTCGCACCCGACGCAGACGCTCACCGATCTGCTGACGATCAAGCGCGAAAAGGGCCGTTTCGACCACATGACGATCGGCTTCTGCGGCGATCTGAAGTTCGGGCGTACGGTCCACTCGCTGATCAAGGCGCTGTCGCGCTACGAGGGGATCAACGTGATCCTGATCTCGCCCGAGGAGCTGCGTCTGCCGGACTACATGCTGCAGGAGATGCAGGCCAACTCGAAGCTCACGTTCCGCGAGGTGCGCACGATGGAGGAGGTGATGCCCGAACTGGACATCCTCTACATGACGCGCGTGCAGAAGGAGCGCTTCCTTGACGAGGAGGAGTTCGACCGCGTGAAGAACAGCTTCGTGCTCGATCCCGAGAAGCTGCGCACGGCCAAGCCCGATATGACGATCCTGCACCCGCTGCCGCGTGTGAACGAGATCACGCGGGCGGTGGACAACGATCCGCGGGCGGCCTACTTCCGCCAGGTGGAGAACGGCAAGTTCGTGCGTATGGCGCTGATCCTGACGCTGCTGCGCTGGGCCGACGAGAACCGTCCCTACGCTCGCACGCCGGTCTTCAACGAGGAGTACATCGTCAACGAGCTGGAGTGCCCGAACCGCCGCTGCATCTCGGCCACGGAGGATGTCGACCAGCTCTTCCGACGGATGCCCGACGGCACGTGCCGCTGCGCCTACTGCGAAGCCAAGGCCCGTTGACGGGTGATTTCCGGACGGAGTCGGGAGATTGTCGATAAAATGTCGATAGAATCTGTCCGGGAATTTTGAAAGTTGTGCGAAAAGCGCTACTTTTGTAACGATGTTTTAACAGTTAGGTTACTCCCGATGACTCCAGACTGCATGATCGACCAGCGCGAACGTAAGAAACAGCAGGTCCAGGCCGCTGCGTTCTATTCGTCGGCGCGTCGGATTCAGATGCAGTGTGCGCAATCCCGAGGGCAGCAGCTCTCCGCGTGCGGAGTCCTCGGATAGATACAAGACCGCCATGACATGCGATGTCGTGGCGGTCTCCGTTTTTGGTTGTAGAACAAACTTGTAAATTCGATATGACTATGAAAGTTGGCGTTATCATGGGTTCCGTGAGCGATTACGAGGTGATGGCCGATGCCGTCCGGATGCTCGAATCGTTCGGCGTGGAGTTCGAAAAACGGGTGGTCAGCGCCCACCGCACCCCCGATCTGCTGTGCGAATATGCCAAGACGGCCAAGTCGCGCGGTCTGGGCGTCATCATCGCCGGAGCCGGCGGTGCGGCCCATCTGCCGGGCATGGTGGCTGCCATGACGACGCTGCCCGTGGTGGGTGTTCCCGTCAAGTCGCGGGCCCTGAACGGACTGGATTCGCTGCTGTCGATCGTGCAGATGCCGGCGGGCGTGCCCGTCGCCACGACCGCCATCAACGGCGCCAAGAATGCCGCCCTGATCGCCGTGTCGATCCTGGCCCTGCAGGACGAGGCACTGGCCGCCCGCCTGGAGGCCTTCCGCACCAAACAGACCGCCGACGTACTGAAAGCCGAGCTCGAATAATGAAGACGATCGGAATTATCGGAGGGGGGCAGCTGGGGCTGATGATCGCCGAGCAGGCCCATGTGCTGGGTGTGCGGGCCGTGGCGCTCGATCCGGCGCCGGATGCTCCGGCCTTCCGGGTCTGCGACGACCACATCGTGGCCGCCTACAACGACGCCGAGGCCCTCGAACGGCTCTGCCGCATGAGCGATGCCGTGACTTATGAGTTCGAAAACGTGCCGGGGGATATCCTGATCCCGCTGAGCGAAAAATACAACATCCCGCAGGGCTACCGCCCGCTCTACGACTCGCAGGACCGCGTCCGCGAAAAGAGCAACGCCCGCGACCACGGACTCCGCACGCCGGCCTTTGCTGCCGTCGACGACGAGGCTTCGCTGCGTGCCGCCGTGCGCGAACTGGGGCTGCCGGCCGTGTTGAAGACCCGCACGCTGGGATACGACGGGCACGGACAGATGGTGCTCCGCAGCGAGGCCGACATCGAACGGGCCCTGCCGCTGCTGTCGGTCCCCTGCATCCTGGAGGAGTTTATCGCCTTTGATTCGGAGGCCAGCATCGTGATGGTGGCCGACCGGGAACGGGTCGTGAGCTTCCCCGTCGGGCGGAACATCCACCGCGACGGCATCCTCGACCTGTCGATCGTGCCGGCAGCGGCCGATGCGGAGGTGCTCGAGCGGATGAAGGTGCAGAGCGAACGCTTCATGCGCGACTGCGGCTACGAAGGGATCCTGGCCATCGAGTACTTCATCCGCGGGCGGGAGATCTTCTTTAACGAAATGGCGCCGCGCCCCCACAATTCGGGTCACTACACGATTGAGGGGTGCACGACCAACCAGTTCCGCGAACTGGTCCGCTATCTGGTGGGCGAACCGCTGCAGGAGCCGCGTCTGGTAGCCCCGACGGTGATGAAGAACATCCTGGGGCAGGATCTCGAGGCGGCCCGCGAGGTTGAACGCGAACACCGTCCGAATGTCTACGTCCACATCTACGGCAAGACCGAAAGCCGTCCGAAACGCAAGATGGGCCACATCACCTTTGTCGGCATGACGGGTGAGACGTACGAAAAGGAGTGGGCCGATCGTTTTGTCCGCTAGGAATGCACGAACCAGCGGGGGGTACGAACCGAGGGGCTACGAACCGGGGAGCTACGAACCGGGGAGCTACGAACCGGGGGGCTACGAACCGATGGGGAATGCATAAACCGACTGGGGAAGCACAAACCGGCGGAGGGTGCATGAACCGGCAGGAATGTATCGAGGCCGAGCCGGGCGGTGAATTGCCGAGGGTGCGGGCCTGCCGCTTTTGAAATGAGAACAGAGCAAAGACAAACAATACAATAAATGAACACGACCAACTATCGTATTTTCGTCGAGAAACTGCCGCGCTTCCGGGTGGAGGCGGAGAGTCTTCGTCGCGAGTTGAACACGAACCTGAACCTCTCGCTGCGCGAACTGCGTCTGCTGAACGTCTATGACCTGTTCGGCTTTTCGCGGGATCTGCTCGAAAAGAGCCGCTACCGTGTCTTCGGAGAGGTGGTAACCGACGAGGTGAGCGATTCGTTCGACCTCTCGGGCCGCAAATATATCGCCGTGGAGTGCCTTCCCGGCCAGTTCGACCAGCGGGCCGCTTCGGCCGTGGACTGCGTGCGGCTGATCGATCCCGAGGCGCAGGTGAACATCCGCTCGGCCAAGGTGCTGCTCTTCGATGACAGCGTCACCGAGGAGGAGCTGGCCCGCATCCGCCACTACTACATCAACGCCGTCGAGTCGCGCGAAAAGGATCTCTCGATCCTCAGCGACATGGAGCAGGCCGAGGTGAAGCCCGTCCGGGTGCTCGAGGGCTTCCGCGAGATGGCCGATGACGAACTGGAACCCTACTGCCAGCGGATGGGGCTGGCGATGAATGCCGACGACCTCTACGAGGTGGTCAAGTACTTCCGCGGCGAGGGACGCGATCCCTACGAGACGGAGCTGCGCATTCTGGATACCTACTGGAGCGACCACTGCCGCCATACGACCTTCACGACCGAACTCGAGGGCATCACCGTCGAGGAGTCGTTCGTCAAGGATGAGATCGAGGATTCGCTGGCCCTCTACCTGCGCATCCGCCGCGAACTGGGCCGTGAGCACAAGAGCCTCTGCCTGATGGATATCGCCACGATCGGCGCCCGCTACCTGAAGAAGAAGGGGCTGTTGGACGATCAGGAGGTCTCGGAGGAGAACAACGCCTGCTCGATCTACGTTGATGTCGACGTCGACGGTAAGACGGAGAAGTGGCTCCTGCAGTTCAAGAACGAGACCCACAACCACCCGACCGAGATCGAACCCTTCGGCGGTGCGTCGACCTGTCTGGGCGGTGCGATCCGCGACCCGCTGTCGGGCCGTAGCTACGTCTACCAGGCGATGCGCGTGACGGGTGCCGGCAACATCTACCAGCCCGTTTCGGAGACGATGGCCGGCAAGCTGCCGCAGAGCGTCATCTCGAAGAAGGCCGCCGCCGGCTACTCGAGCTACGGCAACCAGATCGGTCTGGCCACGACCCACGTGCGGGAGATCTACCACGACGACTACGTGGCCAAGCGTCTGGAGGTTGGCGCCGTGGTGGGCGCCGTGAAGGCCGAGAACGTGCGCCGCGAACGCCCCGCTCCGGGTGACAGGATCATCATGTTCGGCGGACGGACGGGCCGCGACGGCATCGGCGGTGCGACGGGTTCGTCGAAGGAGCACAACGCCAAGTCGCTCGAGACGTGCGGCAGCGAGGTGCAGAAGGGTAACGCCCCCGAGGAGCGCAAGCTCGAACGGCTGTTCCGCCGTCCGGAGGTGACGCGGCTGATCAAGAAATCGAACGACTTCGGTGCGGGCGGTGTCAGCGTGGCGATCGGCGAGCTGGCCGACGGCCTGGACATCTACCTTGACCGGGTGAAGACGAAATACAGCGGTCTGAACTCCACGGAACTGGCCATCAGCGAGTCGCAGGAGCGCATGTCGGTGGTCGTCGAGGCGAAGGACATGGAGGAGTTCATGCGCTACTGCCGCGAGGAGAACATCGAGGCGGTGCACGTGGCCGACGTGACGGATACGGGCCGCATGCGGATGTTCAACGGCGACCGCAAGGTGGTCGATCTGAGCCGCGAATTCATCGACAGTGCCGGCGCCAAGCACTATGCCGAGGCGAAGGTCGGGGCCGTGGAGCACTGCAACCCCTTCGCGCGGAAAATCGAGGGTGAGACGGTGGCCGATCGTTTTGCCGCCAATCTGAAGGACAACAACGTGGTCTCGCAGCGCGGTCTGATCGAGATGTTCGACTCGACGATCGGCCGCTCGACGGTGCTGATGCCCTTCGGCGGACGCACGCAGCGCAGCGAAACGCAGGTCTCGGTGCAGAAGCTCCCGACCGACGGATATACCGATACGGCCAGCGTGATGGCCTTCGGCTACAACCCCTTCGTAGCCAAGTGGAGCCCCTATCACGGAGCAGCCTATGCCGTGGTGGAGGCTGCGGCGAAGGTGGTGGCTGCCGGCGGCCGCTACGAAAAGATGCGCTATTCGTACCAGGAGTACTTCGAGCGCATGACCAAGGATGCCGAATCGTGGGGCAAACCGCTCAGTGCGCTGCTCGGCGCCCTGAAGATGCAGGTCGAGCTGGGGCTGCCGTCGATCGGCGGCAAGGACTCGATGTCGGGAACGTTCCAGCACATCAACGTGCCGCCGATGCTGATGGCCTTCGGCATCACGACGGTCGATGCACGGACGGTCATCTCGACCGACCTGAAGGGGGCCGGACACCGGATCTATCTGGTGCGCCATACGCCGCGTGAGAACTGGATGCCCGACACGGCCCAGTTGAAACGCAACTTCGCCTTCGTGAGCGACGAGATCGCCTCGGGCAAGATCCTTTCGGCGTGGTCGGTAGGCTTCGGCGGTGTGGCCGAGGGTCTGGCCAAGATGGCCTTCGGCAACGGCATCGGCGTCGAGGTCAAGATGGAGGAGTCGAAACTCTACGACTATGCCTACGGCTCGATTCTGGTCGAGTGCGAAGGGACGCTCGAATATCCCACGGCCGAACTCGTGGGCTTCACGGTGGCCGACGAGGCCATAACGATCGGCGAGGTGCGCATGCCCCTCGAGGAGCTCTACCGCGCCAATACCGAGAAGTTCGCCGCCGTATACCCCGACAAGGGGCACAATACGGCCGAGGTGATGGTTGCGGAGCCTGCCGTGCGGCACTTCACCTATCCGGGCGAGGCCGTCGAACACCCGCTGGTCTACATCCCGGTCTTCCCCGGTACGAACTGCGACTACGATACGGCCAAGGCCTTCCGCCGCGCCGGCGCCGAGGTGGAGATGAGCGTGCTGTGCAACATTGCCGGTGACGACATCCTGCGCTCGATCGCCGAGATGAAGGAGCATATCCGCCGGGCACAGATCTTCGTGCTGAGCGGCGGCTTCTCGTCGGGTGACGAACCGGACGGCAGCGCCAAGTTCATTGTCAACGTGTTGAACAACAAGGATATCAGCGAGGAGATCCACGCCCTGCTCGACCGCGGCGGCCTGATTCTGGGTATCTGCAACGGCTTCCAGGCTCTGGTGAAGTCGGGTCTGCTGCCCTACGGACGCCTGGGCATGGTGACCAAGGAGTCGCCGACGTTGTTCCGCAACGACATCAACCGCCATATCTCGCAGATCGTCACGACGCGCGTGGCCTCGGTCAACTCGCCGTGGCTCAGTTCGTTCCATGTCGGCGATCTGCACTCGATCGCCGTCAGCCACGGCGAAGGCAAGTTCGTGGTGAGCGAGAAGCTGGCCCGCGAACTCTTCGATGGAGGTCAGGTGGCCTTCCAGTATGCCGATGCCGAGGGGCATCCGACGGCCGAGGCGCCGTTCAACCCCAACGGCTCGTCGTACGCCATCGAGTGTATCGTCTCGAAGGACGGCCAGATTCTCGGCAAGATGGGCCATACGGAGCGCTACGAGGAGAACCTCTACAAGAACATCGCCGGCAACAAGCGGCAGTCGATCTTCGAGAACGCCGTGGCCTACTTCCGCAAAAGTAAGGATACTACAAGCAACAAATAGATGAAACAGCTCGAAATGCTCTACGAGGGCAAGGCCAAACAGGTATTCCGGACAGACGATCCCGAACGGATCATCATCCACTACAAGGATACCGCGACGGCCTTCAACAACATCAAGATGGCGACGATCGAGAACAAGGGCGTGCTGAACAACGCCATCTCGTCGATCATCTTCCGCGAGTTGGAGAAGGCCGGGGTGAAGACCCACTACATCGAGACGCTCAACGACCGCGACCAGCTGTGCCGTCGGGTGTCGATCATCCCGCTGGAGGTGATCGTGCGCAACGTCATCGCCGGCTCGATGGCTCACCGGCTGGGTCTCGAAGAGGGTATGCAGCCGTCGAACACGATCTACGACCTCTGCTACAAGTGCGATGAACTGGGCGACCCGCTCATCAACGACCACCATGCCGTGGCGCTGGGCCTCGTCACCTACGAGGAGCTGGACCGGATCTACAAGATGACGGCCCGCATCAACGACCTGCTCAAGGCGCTCTTCGCCCGGATCAACATCAAACTGGTGGATTTCAAGATCGAGTTCGGCCGGACGTCGGACGGCGAGATCGTGCTGGCCGACGAGATCTCGCCCGATACGAGCCGTTTGTGGGACATGACGACCAACGAAAAACTCGACAAGGACCGTTTCCGCCGCGACCTGGGTCGTGTGCGCGAGGCCTACGGCGAGATTCTGGCACGTCTGAAGAAAATTACTGAATAAGATGAAGGAGATCATTCGCGATCGCGAACTGCATGAGGAGTGCGGCGTGTTCGGCATCTACGGGGTGCCGGAGGCCGCCTCGCTCACCTATTACGGACTTCACGCCCTGCAGCACCGCGGGCAGGAGGGGGCCGGTATCGTCTCGGTGGACGACCAGGGCCAGTTCCGCCGCATCAAGGGTTGCGGACTGGTGACCGAGGTCTTCAACGAGGAGAAGCTCTCGACGCTCAAGGGGTCGATGGCCATCGGCCACGTGCGCTACACGACGGCCGGAGGCGGCGGTCTGGAGAATATCCAGCCGTTCCTCTTCCGCCACAACACGGGCGATTTCGCCATGGCGCACAACGGCAATATCGTCAATTCGTCGCTGCTGCGCACCTATCTCGAAAACAAGGGCAGCCTTTTCCAGTCGACCTCCGACAGCGAGATCCTGGCCCACCTGATCAAGAAGGAGACGCGTTATCACGACCGTCCGCGCATCTACTCGATCATCGATGCGCTGAACATGCTCGAGGGGGCCTTCGCCTTCCTGATCATGACGGCCAACCGCATCTACGCCTGCCGCGACAAGTACGGACTGCGTCCGCTGTCGATCGGCCGGCTGGGCGAGGGTTGGGTCGTGGCCAGCGAGACCTGCGCCTTGGATGTGCTGGGTGCCGAGTTCGTCCGTGACATCGAGCCGGGCGAGATCGTCACCATCGACCAGAAGGGAATTCGCAGCAGCGACTACTCGAAGTACAAGCGTCACGAGATGTGCGCCATGGAGTACATCTACTTCGCCCGCCCGGACAGCGACATCGAGGGGTGCAACGTCCACGCCTACCGCAAGGAGTCGGGACGTTTGCTCTTCCGCGAGGCTCCGGCCGAGGCCGATATCGTGGTCGGCGTGCCCGATTCGAGCCTGAGCGCCGCGATGGGTTATGCCGAGGCGAGCGGTCTGCCCTACGAAATGGGTCTGATCAAGAACAAGTATATCGGCCGGACGTTCATCCAGCCGACGCAGGAGCTGCGCGAAAAGGGGGTGCGGATGAAGCTCTCGGCCGTGCGTTCGATCGTGCGGGGCAAACGCGTGGTGCTGGTCGACGACTCGATCGTGCGGGGCACCACCTCGCGGCGGATCGTGGCGATGCTCAAGGAGGCCGGCGCCCTGGAGGTGCACGTGCGCATCGCCAGCCCTCCGATGATCGGCCCGTGCTTCTACGGCGTCGACACGTCGACCTACGACGAGCTGATCTCGGCCCGCAAGAATGTCGAGGAGGTGCGCCAGACGATCGGCGCCGACTCGCTGGCATTCCTCTCGCCGGAGTCGCTCTACCGGGCCGGCAACCGCAAGGAGCTCTGTACGGCCTGCTTCACGGGGGTCTATCCGACGGCGCTGTATCAGTCGATGGAGGACGCGAACAAGGACAACAAATAGAAATTTTAAAAACCATAAACTACTATGGCTCAAAGTTATGAAAAGGCCGGCGTGAATCTCGAAGCCGGTTACGAAGTGGTACGACGCATCAAGAAGCATGTGGCCTCGACGGCCCGGACGGGTGTGATGGGCAACATCGGCGCCTTCGGCGGGATGTTCGACCTCTCGGCCCTGCAGGTCAAGGAGCCGGTGCTGGTGAGCGGTACGGACGGCGTGGGCACGAAGCTCAAGCTGGCTTTCCAGATGGACAAGCACGACACGATCGGTATCGATGCCGTGGCGATGTGCGTCAACGACGTGCTGGCCCAGGGTGCCGAGCCGCTGCTGTTCCTGGACTATGTGGCCGTGGGTCACAACGAACCCCAGAAGATCGAGGCCATCGTGGCCGGTGTGGCCGAGGGCTGCCGGCAGGCGGGCTGCGCACTGGTGGGCGGCGAGACGGCCGAGATGCCGGGCATGTACGATGCCGGCGAGTATGACATTGCCGGATTTACGGTGGGCGTGGTCGAGAAGTCGAAACTCATCGACGGATCGAAGGTCCGCACGGGCGACGTGCTGGTGGGCATTGCCTCGAGCGGCGTCCACTCGAACGGCTTCAGCCTGGTGCGCAAGATCCTGGCCGACAACTACCTCGATCTGCACAAGAGCTATCCCGAACTGTCGAACAAGCTGCTGGGCGAGGTGCTGCTCACGCCGACGAAGATCTACGTCAAGCAGGTCCTCGAGGTGATCCGTCAGTGCGACGTCCACGGAATCAGCCACATCACGGGCGGCGGCTTCGACGAGAACATCCCGCGCATCCTGCACGAAGGCCAGGGCCTCGAGATCGAGGAGGGTTCGTGGGAGATCCTGCCGGTCTTCCGCTTCCTGGAGAAGTACGGCAAGGTGGCTCACCGCGAAATGTTCAACATCTTCAACATGGGTATCGGCATGGTCATCGCCCTCGACGCGTCGGAGGCGCAGAAGGCCATCGATATCCTGACGGCTCAGGGCGAGCGTGCGACGGTCATCGGCCGCGTCACGGACTCGGGCAGCGTCGTGATCCGTTAGGGCCATGCGGCATCGCCTTGCAGTCTTTGCCAGCGGCAACGGAACAAACTTCGAGGCCATCGTGACGGCCTGCGAACGGGGCGAACTGCCGGCCGAAGTCGTGCTGATGGTGTGCGACAAACCCGGAGCCCGGGTGGTGGAGCGCGCCGCACGGCACGGTGTCGAGACGTTCGCCTTCGCGCCGAAGGAGTACGCCTCGAAGGCCGATTACGAACGCGAGATCGTCGAGCGGATGGACTCGGCCGGGGTCGAGCTGGTCTGCCTGGCCGGCTACATGCGCATCGTGGGCGACGTGCTGCTGGGGGCCTACGCCGGGCGGATCATCAACATCCACCCCTCGCTGCTGCCCTCGTTCCGCGGGGCTCACGCCATCGAACAGGCGCTCGAGTACGGCGTGAAGGTCTTTGGCGTGACGATCCATTACGTCGATGCCGAGCTCGACGGCGGGCGTATCATCGCCCAGCGGGCCTTCCCCTACGAGGGGCACGACCTCGGCGAGCTCGAATCGATGATCCATGCGGTGGAACATCCGCTTTATGTCGAAACAATTGGAAAATTACTGAATACAAAAAAAGAATAAGGAATATGCGAGCATTGATCAGTGTAAGTGACAAGACCGGTGTTGTGGAGTTCGCCAAGGGACTGCGGACACTGGGTTGGGAGGTGATCGCCACGGGCGGCACGATGAAGCTGCTGCGTGAGAACGGCGTTGAGGTGATCAACATCAGCGACGTGACGGGCTTCCCGGAGATCTGCGACGGACGCGTGAAGACGCTTCACCCGAAGGTGCACGGCGGCCTGCTGGCCCGTCGCGACAACCCCGAGCATCTGAAGGCCCTCAAGGAGAACGGCATCGAGTTCATCGACATGGTCTGCGTGAATCTCTACCCGTTCCGCCAGACGATTGCGAAACCCGACGTACGGATGGAGGATGCCATCGAGAATATCGACATCGGCGGTCCGTCGATGCTGCGTTCGGCGGCCAAGAACTGGGCCGACGTGACGGTGGTGTGCGATCCGGCCGACTACGAGCAGGTGCTTACGGAGATCCGCACGACGGGCAACACCCGCAAGGAGACCCGTCTGAAGCTCTCGGCCAAGGCCTATACCCATACGGCCGAGTACGATGCGATGATCGCCACCTACATGCGCAAGCAGGCCGGTCTGAACGAGAAACTCTTCCTGGAGTTCGACCTCGTACAGTCGCTGCGCTACGGCGAGAACCCGCATCAGGGGGCGAAGTTCTACCGCGAGGAGCACGAGGTGCCCTATTCGCTGGCCTTTGCCCGTCAGCTGCACGGCAAGGAGCTCTCGTACAACAACATCCAGGATGCCAACGCTGCGCTGTGCATCGTGCGTGAGTTCGACCGTCCGTTCTGTGTGGGTCTGAAGCACATGAACCCCTGCGGCGCCGCCGTGGGCAAGGATGTCGTCGACGCCTGGACGAAGGCCTACGAGGCCGACAAGGTCTCGATCTTCGGCGGTATCGTCGCCACGAACTGCACCGTTACGCGCGAGGTGGCCGAGCTGATGAAGCCCATCTTCCTGGAGATCATCATGGCCCCGAAGTTCGACGAGGGGGCGCTCGAGGTGCTCTGCACGAAGAAGAATCTGCGCCTGCTGGAGGTCAACATGGAGAAGGGAGCCGTGGATCAGAAGCAGTACGTGAGTGTCAACGGCGGTCTGCTGGTGCAGGATCTCGACATCGCGACCAAAACTGTAACGGCCGACATGTGCGTCACGAAGGTGAAGCCCGCTCCGGAGCGGATGGACGACCTGAATTTCGGCTGGCATATCGTCAAGCATGTGAAGTCGAACGCCATCGTGGCCGTGAAGGACGGCCGCACGCTGGGTGTCGGCGCCGGTCAGATGAACCGTATCGGTTCGGCCGAACTGGCGCTGAATCAGGCACGTGCCGCCGGTGTGACGGAGGGTATCGTGCTGGCTTCGGACGGCTTCTTCCCGTTCGACGACTGCGTGGCGCTGGCTGCCGAGTACGGCGTGACGGCCATCGTTCAGCCGGGCGGTTCGGTGCGTGACGGCGACTCGATCAGCAAGGCTGACGAGAAGGGTATTGCCATGGTATTCACCGGCGAACGTCACTTCAAACACTGATCCCCGAAACGCATATGGCTATGAAGGTACTGGTGATCGGCGGCGGAGGCCGCGAACATGCCATTGTCGATGCGCTGTCGCGCTCGGCACAGGTCGAGAAGATCTACTGCGCCCCCGGCAATGCGGGGATTGCCCGGCAGGCCGAATGCGTCGCCATCCGGGAGACCGAGGTGGAGCGTCTGCGCGACTTTGCCGCCGGGGAGGGGATCGGCCTGACGGTCGTGGGTCCCGAGGTGGCACTGGCTGCGGGGGTGGTCGACTGCTTCAAGGCGGCCGGTCTGCGGATCTTCGGCCCGACGAAGGCCGCCGCACGCATCGAGTCGTCGAAGGAGTTTGCCAAGGAGCTGATGGCCAAATACAACGTCCCGACGGCCGGATTCCGCACCTTTACGGAGTATGCCGCCGCGCGGGACTACGTGGCCGGACGTCCCTTCCCGGCCGTGCTGAAATATGACGGTCTGGCCGCCGGCAAGGGGGTCGTGATCGCACGGACGATGGAGGAGGCCGACGAGGCCCTGCGCGAGATGCTGCTCGACGACAAGTTCGGCGAGGGCAAGGTCGTCGTCGAGGATTACCTCGAGGGGCCGGAGTTCTCGTTCATGTGCTTCGTCTCGGGGCACCGCGTCTGGCCGATGGTGCTGGCGCAGGACCACAAGCGCGCCTACGACGGCGACGAGGGTCCCAATACGGGCGGCATGGGTGCCTACTCGCCGCTGCCGTTCATCACGGCCGAGGACGAGCGCTATGCGCTGGAGCGGATCCTGCAGCCGGTGGCCGATGCGATGGTCGCCGAAGGGTGCCCCTTCGAAGGGGTGCTGTACGGCGGTCTGATGAAGACGGCGCAGGGGATCAAGGTCATCGAGTTCAACGCCCGTTTCGGCGACCCGGAGACGGAAGTGGTGCTGCCGCGCCTGAAGAGCGACATCGTCGACATCTTCTGCGCCGTGGCCGACGGCCGGGATACGCGGCTGGAGTGGCACGACTTCGCGACGCTGGGCATCGTCCTGGCCTCGAAGGGTTACCCCGGCAGCTACGAGAAGGGGCACGAGATCAAGGGTCTCGACCGTGTCGAGGGTACGGTCTACCACATGGGTACGAAGGCCGACGGCGACCGGATTCTGACGGCGGGCGGACGTGTGCTGTTCGTCGTGGAACGGGGCCGCGATCTGGCCGAAGCCCGCGAGGCGGCGCTGCGCGACGTGGCCCGCATCGAGTGTGACAACCTCTTCCACCGGACCGATATCGGCCATTGGGCATTTGACAACAAGTAAGCGAAGCAGAAAACTATGATAATCAGCGGAAAGGAACTGTCGGCCAAACTGAAGGCCGAAATGGCGGAGCAGGTGAAGACCTTCCCCGCGAAATACGGGCGTGTGCCCCATCTGGTGGTGATTCTCGTGGGAGACAATCCGGCCAGTGTGAGTTATGTGACGGGCAAGGCGAAGGCCTCGGAGGCGGTGGGAATCCGCAATACGACGATCCGCAAGCCCGAGTCGATTACGGAGGCCGAGTTGCTGGACATCATCACGGCGTTGAACCTCGACGACGAGGTGGACGGCATTCTGGTGCAGCTGCCCTTGCCGAAGCACATCGACGAGAACAAGGTGATCGAGGCGATCGACAAGTCGAAGGATGTGGACGGCTTCCATCCGCTGAACGTGGCGGCTCTGTGGCAGAAACAGCCCTGCACGCTGCCCTGTACGCCGAAGGGCATCATCAAGATGCTGAAGGCCGCCGGGGTGGAGATCGCCGGGAAGCGGGCCGTGGTGATCGGCCGCAGCAACATCGTCGGACTCCCCGTCTCGAAGCTGCTGCTCGACGAGAATGCCACGGTGACCATCGCCCACAGCCGTACGCGCAACCTGGCCGAGGTGACGCGTCAGGCCGAGATTCTGGTGGTAGCTATCGGGCGTCCGAAGTTCGTGACGGCCGACATGGTGGCCGACGGTGCGGTGGTGATCGACGTGGGTGTGAACCGCGATCCCGAGACGGGCAAACTGTGCGGCGACGTCGACTTTGCGGCCATCGAACCGAAGGCCTCGGTCATCACGCCGGTGCCGGGAGGCGTCGGCCCGATGACGATCTGCTGCCTGATGGAGAACACGATCGAGTGCTTCCTGAAGCGCCGCAAGTAGGGGCGTGAACGGCGGGGGTCCGGGTGGAGTAGCCCTGGACCGGTCCGCGACGGGAGGGCGCTCGGGTGGAAAAGGCTCGGGCTGATCCGCGAAAGGGTCGGAAGAGAACCTCCGAAGCGTGACATCGTGAACTCCGAAGCGGGTTGCCGCCAGTCGGAGTGCAAAAGGAAAAGTCCGGAATACCGTGAAGGTTTCCGGACTTTTTTGTGTGACGGCGGGATCTACTTGCGGAAGGTGGCCGTCAGCTGCTCGGGCAGCGGAGTCGTGTTGTCGCGGCGCCAGACCATCGCCCGGTCGGTGGCCGCGTCGCCCGTCCCGAAGTCGAATCCATCCTCCGAGACGAAGCTGACGGGGATCTCGCCCGCCAGTCCGAACCCTTCGTAGAAGGTGCGGAGCCACTCCTCGCCCGGTGTCGGGATCAGGAAGGCGGCATCATCCCCGCGTTCGGCGATGAGCGTCATGGCCTGTCGCATGAGTTGCGACGCCAGACCGCGGTGACGGGCCGAACGGGCCGTGGCAACGCCGTAGATATAGGTCGTGCGCCCCAGTTCGGTGTCGAAGGGCAGGAGGTGGAGCATTGCGACGGTCTGCCCCTGCTCCTCGACGGTCAGGGCCCGCCGCCGCGAATAGTAGCGGATCAGGAACGAATCGACGAAGTCATCCCCGTCGCCGAATGCCTCCTGCCACAGCGCCTTGCAGGCCAGTTCATCGGGGTGGAGATGGATGGCCAGGAACTTGTGCTGCAGGAAGGCCGGATGGTAGGAGAGCTTGGCGCGGCGCAGCCCCTCCAGTCCGAGATCCTCTTCGCGGTTGATCAGCGTGAAGCGCTCTGGCAGATGCTCGGCGAAGAGTTTGTTGATGATCGTGAAGGCGCCGTCGTACTCCGTATCGGCCTTCTCCATGTGGGTGTCGAAGGTGTGGTCGTTGACCGCCGACCCGAAGGTGAAGGCCACCAGCCGCTCGCCCACGTAGATGCAGCCGCCCAGCAGCCCCAGCTCCTCGAAGTGTTCGAATCCGCGCAGCATGGCCCGCTGTTCGGCGCAGAGTTCCGAGGTGTGGCCCTCGTGTGCCCTGCGCCATTCGCGTTCGAGGGCCATACACTCGCCGAAGCGGTCGCGCGTCAGCACCTCGTAGTGGTAGTCGGGGTATTCGGCCGTGAAGCGGTTGATGTGGTTGCGCTTGGGCTGATAGCGGCGGCCGGGGAGCGTACGGAGATCCTCGGCGTTGTAGACGTAGTCCTCCAGCGCGCGGTCCGACTCGAAGGCGAACTGCCCGACGTGCATCCGCCGGATCATATCACGTCCCTCGTCGGTCAGTCCGATGATGCGCAGCCGCTGTCCGTGGGCATGGGCATCCTCTCTGAGCAGCGGGATGATCGGTCCGAAGTCGCCCTTGCCGACCGGCTGCATGTAGCCGATGCGGTCGCCGCCGTCGATCCGGAAGCGGATGACCAGAAAGCCCTCGATTTCGGCCCAGGCGCTGTGGTAGACCTCCTGCCAGCAGTACATGTTGGCGAAGGCCAGGTCGCAGTTGCAGATGCCCGAGGGCATGGTGTAACGCTCGATGAGACTGCGGTCCTCGAGCCGTACGGGATGAAATTCAATCATGAACCGTGTAATTCTTGTTTTCGATATGCTCGTAGTATTGCTGGAGGAGGGCCCGGAAACGCATGGCCAGCGTGTCGGCCGCTGGGGTCGGCTGTTGGGTGAGACCGGCTCCCGAGTCGTCGAGGCGGACGATCCCCTCGTCGGTCAGCGCCCGGAACTCGCCGTCGTAGCTGACCGACCATTGCGGACGGTCCGATTCGTTGAGCACGTCGCGCCCGAAGGCGAAGTAGGGTTCGCGGTTGCCGACAATCCCCAGCAGCGTCGGCATCAGGTCGAGCTGCTGCGTGATGCCGGTCACTTCGCCCTGCAGGGCGCCGTCGGGCGTATAGATGAATCCCAGGATGTGCATGTTTCCGGGGTAGGAGCGGGTCTGTTCGGCGAACTTCTCCGACGAGACGTGGTCGGCCACGAAGACGAAGATCGTGCGGCGGAACCACTCCTCGCTGCCGTAGCGTTCGAAGAAGCGGCGGAAGGCCTGATCGTCGTAGGCTACCCCCTTGTGGATCCTGGTGTACCCGTCGGGGAGCGTTGCGGCGTACTTCTCGGGTACGACGAACGGATGGTGCGACGAGAGGGTGAAGAGCGTGGCGAAGAAGGGTTCGGGCATCGTCCCGAGCTCCTCGCCGAGGAACTGCAGGAAGGGTTCGTCCCAGATGCCCCAGTATCCGTCGAAATCCTCCCGGCTGTGACGGGCTTCGTAATCCTCGCGGCTGACCAGCCGTTCGACCCCGGCCGAACGGGCATAGGCGCCAAATCCCATCGAGCCGTGTTCCGAACCGCAGAAGAAGGCGGTCGAGTAGCCCTTGTCGGCGAGGATGGCGGGCAGCTGGCGGCTTTCGCCGAGCGACTGCGGCATCAGCACGAAGGGGGTGCGGAACGACGGGATGCTCCCCAGGACGGAGGGCATGGCCTGGATCGACCGCGTGCCGTTGGCGTACATCCGCCGGAAGGTGAGTCCCTGCCGCATCAGCGAATCGAGAAACGGCGTGAAGCCCTTCTGCGGCAGGTCGGCGTAGATCTCCGGACAGAGGTAGGCGGAGTGTTCGGCCGACATGCTTTCGAGGATGAAGATCATGATGTTGCGTCCCGCGAGGTTCACGGCCGTCGAGTCGGCCGGCTGGTGGACGGGCGTAAAGAGCCGCGGCAGTTCATCGGCCGTGTAAAAGGTGCGGAACTTGACGCTCGAAGAGCTTCCGGCGGTGCGCAGGATGCAGAATGGATTGCTCAGGATGAGGTTGGCCTTGCCGCTCTCCGAGGTGTAGAGCGTGGCGTTCGAGAGGGTGATCGGGCGGGTCATGCGGGTCATGCCGCCGCGCATGCCGGCGATGCTCAGCCCGGCTCCCAGCGCGAGGATCGCCACACCGCCCGCATAGTAGGGCCAGCCGCTCCGCAACAGGCTCTCTTCGCGCACCCGGCGGCGGTATCCGACGACGAGCAGCGCCGTCAGCACGACCCATACCACGACCAGATACCAGTTTTCGGCCATGAACTTGCCGACCAGCTGCAGTGAGTTGTCGTTGTCGGCGAAGAAGATCTCGTCGGCCGTAAATCGTTTCTGCGTGTAGCGGAAGTAGACCGTATCGGCGAGGTTTGTGGCCACGACGAGCAGCGAGTTGATCACGACGTAGTAGCCGAACATCAGGCGCCGGTACCAGCGTCGCTGGCGCAGGCGGAGGGGCAGCAGGGCCAGCAGGATGAAGATTCCGTCGGCGTAGACCACCGAGGCGGTGTCAAACTTCAGGGCTCCGGCCAGCAGCGTCATCACCTCGCTGCCCGGGATCGGTCCGATCAGCTGGGCGTTGTAGAGGTAGAAGACCACCCGGCAGAGCAGCAGCACCGCATAAAGCACAACAAGCCGCCACACCAGCATCCCCACCGGAGTGTGGAGCAGGCGTGACGGCATATTCTGATTCTGGATCGTTCGTTCCATGATGATTCGGTTCGTTCCGGCGTGCGACCCCTATTCTCTCCCTCTCTTCTTGTTTTCTCTCTTCCCTCCGGGTTTCTCTTTCCCCTTCGGTTTCTCCCTCTCCTCTCGTTTTCTCTCTTTCTCTCTTGTCCTCTCCCTCTTCTCTCACCCCTTCGGGTTATTCGCAGGCCTTGAGCGACATGTCGAGCGAGCGGATCTGGTGGGTCAGTGCTCCCACCGAGATGAAGTCGACACCGCACTCGGCATATTCGCGCAGCGTTTCGAGGGTGATGCCGCCGCTGGATTCGGTTTCGCAGCGTCCGGCCACCTTCTCGACGGCGCGGCGGGTCATCTCGGGCGTGAAGTTGTCGAACATGATGCGGTCGACACCCCCTGCGGCGAAGACCTCGTCGATATCCTCCAGCGTGCGGACCTCGCACTCGATCGGGAGGTTCTTGCCCTTGGCCCGGAGGTATTCGCGGGCGCCGGTGATGGCCTTCTGAATGCCGCCGGCGAAGTCGATGTGGTTGTCCTTCAGCAGGATCATGTCGAAGAGTCCCATGCGGTGGTTCTCGCCGCCGCCCAGCTTCACGGCCATCTTGTCCAGCACGCGCATGCCGGGCGTCGTCTTGCGCGTATCGAGGACCCGGGTGTGGAGCCCCTCGAGGCGTTTGACGTAGACGGCCGTCTGGGTGGCCACGCCGCTCATGCGCTGCATGATGTTCAGTACGATGCGCTCGGCCTGCAGCAGCGAGCGGAGGCGTCCCGAGACGTAGAAGGCCACGTCGCCGGGTTTCACGCGGTCGCCGTCGTTGAGCACCTGTTCGAGGTGCATCTCGGGGTCGAGGCGGTGGAAGACGATCCGTGCAATTTCGATGCCGGCGATCGTCCCCTCCTGCTTGCACAGCAGGCGCATGCGTCCGTGTTCGTCGGCGGGGATGCAGCAGAGCGACGTGTGGTCGCCGTCGCCGATATCCTCCTTGATGCAGAGTTCGATCAATTCGTCCACAAAGGGTCTGTATTCGGGCTTCATCTTTCGTGCATGTTTATGGTTTCGCCTGCAAAGTTAACACTTCGCAGGCGAACTCCATCCCCCGGAGGGTTATTTTTTTACCAGCAGCCGGCCGTCGTACTCCACGCGGTAGCTGCCCAGCCGGGGTACGTCGCACGAAAAGCTCATGTGGCAGAGGATGTCGCTGACGGCTCCTTCGATCTGGGTGAGCGTATAGGCGGGCATGTCCTGATAGCTGTAACCGCCGCCCTCCTGGTTCGGGAGCTGGACTTGCGGCACCCAGTTGTCGGCCGTGTAGGAGAGCGAGGCCCCCTGGCCGGCGGTGTAGGGGAGGCGGTAGAGGCGCATCTCGAGGGCCGGCATGGCGGCGGCGAAGCGCGTCTGGTGCATGTAGATGACCAGCGTCTCGCCGCCGGCGAACTCGAACCATGCTTCGGGATCGGTGTAGGTCGAGCCGTCGGTCGTGTTGGTCACCTTGGCCGTTCCGTAGAAGTGCATGTTCCGTCCGGAGTAGACGCCGTCGACGATCTCGGGATTGCTCGTCGCGTACTGGACGCCATCTTCGGCTTCGTCGTTGCAGGCGGCCAGCGCAAAGGCCGCAAAGCTCAGCAGCAGCAGTTTTTTCAGCATGTTCAATCGATGTTTAGGGTTAAGGTAATGCCGAAGGTACGGGGGCGTCCGCGCTGGACGAACTCGTTGCCCATCGACTTGAAATAGAATACGTTGTAGGTTGTTCCGGCCAGGTTGCGCCCCCACAGGCCGAGCGACCACCGGCGGTGTTCCAGCCTGAGCGAGGCATTGACGAGGGCGTAGACGGGCTCTTCGAGCGAATTCTCCTCGTTCCACTGAATGGGCCCCGCCCCCTCGACACCGGCCTGCAGCACCACGTCGCCCAGCCACTCGACTCCCGTCGGATGGCTCCACGTGGCGCGGGCCGCGAAGGTGTGCTGCGGGGCGTAGGGGACCCGCTTGCCGGCATAGTCGTTCAGTCCGCTGCGGTAGCGGCGGAAGCGGGCGTCGGTGTATCCGTAGCTGACGTTGAGGTCGACTTCGCGGCGGATGGTGGTCTGGAGCGAGATCTCGGCGCCGCAGCTGCGCGTGCGGCCGGCATTGGTCATCATGCGGCCGGTGGCCTGCCCCTCGGGGAAGACCGTCAGCTGCTGGTTGCGCACGTCGATCCAGAAGAGGGCGAAGTCGCCGCGGACGGCCCCCTCCAGACACGAGAAGTGGCCTCCGAACTCGTAGTTCCAGCTGTATTCGGGCTTGTACGACATCAGGTCGGGCTCCTCGTAGGTGAGTCCCGAGACCATCAGCCACTTGATCTTCTCCTGCAGGATGTCGGAGAACATCTGCGTATTGAACCCTCCGGCCTTGTATCCGCGCGAGACCGAGAGGTAGAGGTTGCGGTTCGGGTCGAAGGCGTAGAGCAGCGAGACCTTGGGCAGCACCTCGAGGTAGGAGTGGGCCACCCGGTTCGTGTTGTCGATGGCGATGTGTTGCGGAATGGGGTCGCCGCCTCGGATGCTGAGCGTATAGTCCATCGTGGCCTGGCTGCGGTAGCGGAGGGCCGTGCGTTCGAAATCGGCGCGGATGCCGGCCGTCAGGTGCCAGCGTCCGAACGTCAGGCGTGATTCGTGGTAGAGTGCGGCGCCCCAGGCCGGCATCCGGAACTCGGATGAGAGCAGCAGTTCGTCCGCATCCATCGCATAGTGCAGGTCGGGGGTCGAGTTGGCGTTGTCGAGGATCAGCCGCTCGATGCCCGTGCGCTTGAAGTTGACCGGGGCATCCATCGTCTCGTGGCGGTAGAAGCCGAAGGCGCCGAAGAGCCATCCGTAACGCTCCGATCCGCGCGAACGGATGACGAGATCCTCCGTCAGGTCGTGTTCGCGGATGGCCTGCCGCAGCGTGAAGTAGGAGAGCGGCGTGAAGTCCTGGTCGAGCGTCATGGCATCGTCGATGTACTGGTAGCTGGTGATCGACGAGAGGCTGTACCGCGGGGCGTCGTAGCGCACGGTGAGTCCGTCGCTGATCGACGTGCGGGTGTAGCCGCAGGGGTCGTTGTAGGCGATCTCTCCGGGGCGGATCACCGTTTCATCCCCCTCGACGATCGCTTCGCCGGTGTAGGCATAGGGGTACCCGCCCTGTTCGAGGCGCGTGACGGCGAGCGTGTTGTCGAGCCGTACGCCGCGGCGGTTGTCCCACTGCACCTTCCAGCGGCCGCCGGCCTGGCGTTCCCAGTCGCACTTCTTGTGCGTATAGTCGTTTTCGAAGAGTCCGTCCGAACGGGTGTAGAATCCCGTCACGGCGAATCCTACGTTTTCTCGCGGGCGGGTGTAGGCCGAGGCGCGCAGCCGCATCGTATTGCCGCTGCCGTACTCGGCCCAGAGGCGCACCCCTTCGTACGTAAGCGGCGAGAGGGTGTAGACGTTGACCACGCCGCCCATCGTGTTGCGGCCGTAGAGGGTCGACTGCGGACCGCGCAGCACCTCGATGCGTTCGATGTCGGCCAGTTCGGTGTCGAACGAGTTCTTGTTGAGCAGCGGGACGTTGTCGATGTTCATGCCGATGACCGGCTGGTCGATGCGGGCGCCCAGACCGCGCACGTAGATCGACGAGGTCATGCGCGAACCGTAGTCCGGGACGTGGAAGTTGGGGACCGTCAGCGAGATCTCCTTCAGGGCGGTGATGCCGCCGCGTTCGACGGCGCGGCTGCCGAGGATCGTCGAGGCCACGGCCGTCGAGCGCAGCACGGGCCCCTGCTTGATGGCCGTCACCTGCACGCGGTCGACGACGATCGTCGTATCGGCCATTTCGGCTTCGGATGTGGCGGCGGAAGCGGGTCGCGAGGTGCTCTCCGTTGCGGGGCGTTCGGCCGGTTCCGGCCCGGACGTGGCCCGGAGCGGGGCGGCAGTGCCCAGTGTGAACAACAGGAGCGGTGTGAGGAGTCTTCGTAGCTGCATCGTGCGGTCGTGATCTCGGTTTCGGCTTTATCGGCGTTTTTCGGCTGCAAAGTAACGTTTTTATTTCGGATGCCGCAATCCTAATTTATGAGGAGCGGCGGCCGCAAGCTGTATCGGGGGCCGGAGTCCGTCCGGATCCGTGTTTGTCGGGGCCGGAGTTCGTCCGGATCAGAGTTCGTCCGGATCGACCAGCCCCTCGGTCAGGGCATAGACCACCAGTCCGGCCACCGTGCGGATGCCGAGCTTCTCCATGAGGTTGCGGCGGTGGGAGATGACCGTCGTCAGACCGATTCCCAGCCGGTCGGCAATCTCCTTGTTGATCAGCCCCCGGGCCACGAGTGTCAGCACCTCGGTTTCGCGTTCGGAGAGGCACTGCGAGGCGGCGGCACGGTCGGGCAGGGCGTGTTCGGGACGCCGCACGCGGCGCTGCATCTGCACCAGCGCATGGACGAACTCCTCCTCGTCGGTGCGCATGTCGAGGCTGTGCATCCCCAGGCAGGGGCGGCCGTTGGTCAGGACGATCGTGCGGTGGCAGCGTTCGCGGAAGAACGGGGCGTGAGCCGCGAAGAGCTGCCCGGCCACGAAGCAGTGGATGAAGCGGTCGGGATCCGCCGCCAGGTACTCCGCGAAGCTGCGAAAAAGCTCCACCGAGGCCTGCGGGACGACCTTCTCGAGGATCGACCGCAGCCCCGTCCCCACCAGAATGTTCGAGGTCAGCACGGCGATTGCCGGCGATTGCCGGGCTCCCGGCATGGGCGCCGGGGACGGTTCGGGGTGAGGGATGTGTTGTGTTTGCGAGGGGTGGAGAGAGGCGTGGTCCGGCATCCGGTCCGGGTGGCTTGAGGCGGACATCGCTATTCGTGGTGATAGGGTTCGTTGTTCAGAATGGTGAAGGCGCGGTAGATCTGTTCGGCGAAGATCGCCCGCACGATCTGGTGCGAGAAGGTCATGCGCGAGAGCGAGAGTTTGGCGTCGGCCCGGGCGTAGACCTCCTCCGAGAATCCGTACGGGCCGCCGATGATCAGAACGAGGCGTTTCACGCCGCTGTTCATCCGCTTCTGGAGCCATCGTGCAAACTCCGTCGAGCTGTACTCCGTGCCCCGTTCGTCGAGCAGCGTCACGAAGTCGCCGTCCGTCAGCTGGCGCAGGATGGCCTCTCCTTCGGCCGTCTGCTGCTGCTTGATGCTCAGGCTCTTCGTGTTGCGGACATCGGGAAGCGTCGTCACCGCGAAGCGGCAGTAGTGGTTCACCCGCCGCACGTAGAGTTCGACCAGCGCCGCGATCTCCTTCGAGTCGGTCTTGCCGACGACGATCAGTTCGATGTTCATGCCTACTGCGGGATTCGTTTCCTCTCTTCTCTCTTATGCCGTTTCGCTTTTTCCGGTCGTTTGGGGGGCCGATTGGACTAAAGGTCGCTGTTCCACTCGCCGGCGGCATCGGAGTAGATCACCGGACGCGACTTCTCGACCGACTTGAGCCACTCGTAGGCCTTGTACATGTTGTAGCCGTTGCCCGACGGGCAGCCCAGTTCGTAGGCGATCACGCAGGTGAAGTTGCGCGAACGGTAGTACATCGCCTTCACCCGTTCGAGGTATTCGTCGACCAGCCGCGGATCGTTCGACGGCGTACCGCCGACACGACGGTCGTCGCGCTTCTCCGGGGCATCGATCGCCGCGCGGTCGATCACGTAGAGCCCCAGTTCGTCGCACACCTCGTAGAACCAGGCCGGCTGCGGACAGCTCGGGCAGATCGTGTTCTTGCCCTTGGCCCTCAGTGCCTTGAGTTCGGCGAGGGTGGTCTTGCGGTCGGCCGCGGCGTCGTATGCCGCCTTGACCAGGCGGAGCTCCTTGCCCAGGCGCATGATCCGTCCGTCGACGAGCTCCGTCTTGCCGAAGCCGATCTTCAGGGGCATGTACTCCTTGTAGACGCCGTTGCGGCGCGTGAAGAGCATCACGCGGTAGAGGGGCGGATTCTTCGAGCCGGCCTCCCACTTGTTTTCATAGGTGTGGTAGATGAAGGGGCTGTAGCGCACCGTGTCGGTCGAACGTCCCGGGATGGTGATCTCCGTCATGTTGAAGTCGAGCAGCTTGCCCTGCGGCGAGTAGATGTCATATCCCACGGTGACGGGCTCGTCGTAGTTGTAGGCGTTGCAGGCGATGATCTTCAGGTCGAGCATGCCGAAGTCGCGGCCGAGCGTGTCGGGCACCAGGGCGATCTCGAAATCGGCAATCGAACGCTTGTTCTGGTAGTAGAGGTAGCTCCCCTCGAAGAGCGGCCTGCCGGAGGCCTCTCCGTCGATGGGCAGGCTGCGGGCGTGGATCAGCACCCGGAAGCTGTTCTTCCCTTCGCGGGCCCAGGGCGAGATGTCGAACTCGGCGGGGGTCTTCGGATCGTCGACCTCGGCCACGGGCTGGTCGTTGAGCCACAGCGAGTAGCCCGACCCGGGATTCTCGAGGTGGAGGAAGATGCGGCCGTCGGTCCAGGCAAAGGGGATCTCGGTCTCGAAACCGTAGAAGGCGCGGATGTCGCCCTGGGATTCGACGATCAGTTCGGGTCGGAACTCCATCCAGTATCCGCCGGCCTGGCGGTTGCGGGCATCGGCGTCGTGGCGGGCGTCGTAGGGGACCACCTCGGTGCGGTAGATGCGGCCGGCCTTGCCCATCGGAACGGCGGTTTGCTCCTCCTGGGCCGCGACCGTCAACGTACAGGCTGCCAGTGCAGCCGTCCATAGCGTTCGTTTCATCGTGTGATGGGATATATATCTCGGACAAAGGTACTTTTTTTTTGTCAAATCGCAAATTATGGCTAACTTTGGCAATTCGGAAAAACGTGTGAACTGAATATCCCCATATGAAAACGCAGAGAATTTCGGAAATCCTGAAAGCGGGTGTCGTCGACACCGACATTGTCGTCAAAGGTTGGGTGCGCACCAAGCGCGGCAACAAGAACGTGGCCTTCATCGCCATGAACGACGGATCGTGCGTCAATAACATACAGGTAGTGGTCGATCTGGCCAAGATCCCCGAGGAGCAGCTCAAGCCCGTCACGACGGGTGCCTGCATCCGGGTCGACGGCCGGCTGGTGGCTTCGCCCGGTGCCGGACAGGGCGTCGAGGTGCAGGCCGAGCGGATCGAGATCTACGGTACGGCCGATCCCGACAGCTACCCCCTCCAGAAGAAGGGTCACTCGCTGGAGTTCCTGCGCGATATCGCCTATCTGCGCCCCCGGACCAACACCTTCGGCGCCGTGCTGCGTATCCGCCACGCCATGGCCTACGCCATCCACCAGTATTTCAACGACCACGGCTTCTACTATTTCCATACGCCGATCATCACCGCTTCGGACTGCGAGGGTGCCGGTGCCATGTTCCAGGTGACGACCCTCGACCTGAACAACCTCCCGAAGACCGAGGATGGAAAGGTCGACTATACGAAGGACTTCTTCGGCAAGTCGTGCAACCTGACCGTCTCGGGACAGCTCGAGGGTGAGCTGGGCGCCCTGTCGCTGGGCCGCATCTACACCTTCGGCCCGACGTTCCGCGCCGAGAACTCCAATACGCCGCGTCACGCTTCGGAGTTCTGGATGATCGAGCCCGAGGCCGCCTTCTACGACCTGGAGGACAACATGGAGCTGGCCGAGGACTTCCTCAAGTACCTGATCCAGTATGCGCTGGACCACTGCATGGAGGACCTCGAGTTCATGAACAAGATGTGGGACAAGGGGCTGATCGAGCGCCTCAAGTTCGTGCTGCACAACGAGTTCAAGCGGCTGGACTACACCGAGGGCATCGAGATCCTCAAGGCCTCGGGCCGCAAGTTCGAATTCCCGTGCGACTGGGGCTGCGACCTGCAGTCGGAGCACGAGCGCTACCTGGTCGAGGAGCACTTCAAGCGCCCGGTGATCCTGATCAACTACCCGAAGGATATCAAGGCCTTCTACATGAAACAGAACGACGACGGCAAGACCGTACGCGCCATGGACGTCCTCTTCCCGGGCATCGGCGAGATCATCGGCGGTTCGGAGCGCGAGGCCGACTACGAGAAGCTCAACCGCCGCGTCAAGGAGCTCGGCATGAACGAACGCGAACTGTGGTGGTATCTCGATACGCGCCGCTGGGGCTCGGCTCCCCACTCGGGCTTCGGCCTGGGCTTCGACCGGCTGCTGCTCTTCGTCACGGGCATGACCAACATCCGTGACGTGCAGCCCTTCCCGCGTACGCCGCTGCACGCCGATTTCTAGAACCTGTAACCGCCGTACGCCGCTGCGGACGGGCCGTCGGGTCCGTCCGCAAGGCTTTCGGGGGTGCAGAACCGAACCGTGAGACCCGAACAAACCCGAAAATGAAGGAACCAAATTGGAAGTAGATTCTTAATTTGGATTCGCTATGGCAATCAATCAGAAACAGGTACTTTCGCTTCAACAGAAGCTCTCTCCGCAGCAGATTCAGATGATCAAGCTGCTGGAGCTGCCCACCGTGCAGCTCGAACAGCGTATCAAGCAGGAGATCGAGGACAACATCGTCCTCGAAGAGGAGGAACGAACCCCCGAGGACGAGGATCAGCAGCCGCAGGAGATCTCGGTCGACGAATATCTGCGCGAGGACGAAACACCCTCCTACAAGAGCCACGTCAACAACTTCTCGAAGGATGACAAACAGCGTCCGGTCTATCTGACCGAGGGGCGTTCGCTGCAGGAGTATCTTGTCGAGCAGCTGGGCTTCCGCAATCTCTCGGAACGCGACATGCGGCTGGCGGTCTATCTGGTCGGCAGCATCGACGAGGACGGCTATCTGCGCCGCGATCTGGAGTCCGTGGCCGACGACATCGCTTTTACGATCGGAATCGAGACCTCGGCCGAGGAGCTGGAACGCATCCTGAAGATCATCCACGAACTGGAGCCGGCCGGTATCGGGGCCCGCGATCTGCGCGAATGTCTGCTGCTGCAGCTGGATCAGCTGGAGCTCAATACGCCGGCACGCAGGCTGGCCCGGAAGATCCTGACCGACTACTTTGACGAGTTCGTCAAGAAGCACTACGAGAAGCTGATGGCGCGTCTGCAGGTCTCCGAGGATGAGTTCCGCGAGGCGATCGCCGAGATCCGCCACCTCTCGCCCAAACCCGGCAACCTCTATGCCGAGGGCGGTACGGATACGACGCCCTATATCATTCCGGACTTCATCCTCGACTATCAGGACGGCCACTTCAACCTCTCGATGAACTCCTATAATGTTCCCGAGGTGCGGGTCAACCGCCGCTATGTCGACATGATGCGCGACATGGTGGGGCCCGACGGCAAGGTCAAGGCGCAGGATCGCGAGGCGCTGCAGTTCGTCAAGAGCAAGCTCGATTCGGCCAAGTGGTTCATCTCGGCCATCAAGCAGCGCCACGATACGCTGATGCGCACGATGCAGGCCATCCTGGACTACCAGCAGGAGTACTTCAAGGACGGCGACCGTTCGAAACTCCGCCCGATGATCCTCAAGGACATTGCCGACCGTACGGGGCTGGATGTATCGACCATCTCGCGGGTGGTCAACAGCAAGTATGTCCAGACGCAGTTCGGCATCATCCTGCTTAAGTCGCTCTTCTCGGAGGCGATGCAGACCGAATCGGGCGAGGAGGTGTCGAGTTACGAGATCAAGCATATCCTTCAGCAGTGCATCGACGAGGAGGACAAGCGCCACCCGCTGACCGACGAGACGCTGATGGATATCCTCAATTCGAAAGGCTATCGCATCGCCCGCCGGACGGTGGCCAAGTATCGTGAGATGCTGGGTATTCCGGTCGCCCGTCTGCGCAAGCAGATCTGATTGGCGGCGGGGTGCGGGTCCGGAGTCGGGCCCGGAAATGGAGCGGCGAGTGATCCGGCTGTCCACCAGGCGCATGGGCCGGGAGACCAGAGAACCGTGCGATCCGGGGGCAGAGAGTTGCGTGATGCGGGAGGATGAGAGAGCCTCGCGATCCGGGGGCAGAGAGCCATGTGACGAGGGTGGACGAGAGAAGCCATGCGATCCGGGGCCAGAGAGCCGTGTGATCCGGGAGGCAGAGAGTCGCGAGATGTGGGAGGACGGAGAGCCGTGTGATCCGGGAGAACGAGAGAGCCATGCGATCCGGGTGGGTGGGAGACCGTGCAGGACCGGACTGGAAATTTGCGTCGGAAGCCGGGAAAGGGAGGACCTTTTACGGATGGGGCGCAGCAATGATGGAAATATTGATGAATTACCGAAAAATAGCCAATACGCTTTCGTGGGTGTTGCATCCCTTCCTGCAGCCGATCTACCTGATGGTGGTGCTGCTGACGATGACCACCTTTGCCCACTATCCCGTCGGGGTGAAGTTCTACCTGATGTGGGTGGTGGTACTCTATGCGATCATCATCCCGTTCCTGGCACTCGGGGTGCTGCGTTCGCTGGGGCGGATCTCCAGCTTCAAGGTCGATGACCGTCGCGAACGCATCTGGCCGCTGCTGATCGGAACGGCGTGTTATGTACTTTGTGCGCTGACCTTCGCGAAGATTCCGTCGGCGATCTTTCTGCGCAAGTTCATGGTGGCGGCGGCCTGTTGCGAGGCGATGTGCCTTGTGGTGTCGCTGCGCTGGAAGATCAGCCTCCATCTGACGGGTATGGGTGCGCTGGTGGCACTGCTCGTGGTGATGAACATCGTCGGGGTGGGCAACATGCTGCTCCCGCTGATGGTGACGATTCTCTGTGCCGGAGCCCTGGCCTCGGCACGGCTCTATCTCGGCTGTCACAACGGGGCGCAGGTTCTGGCCGGATTCTGCGGCGGTTTTGCCGTGGCGCTGCTGGCCGTGCTGTTCCTGTAGAATGACAGCCGGGTTGATTTATCCCCGTTGTCAACAAGAAAATCCGAAAAACGAAGAAGGGAAGATAGAGATGTCTTCTCTTCTTCGTTTTTTGCATGTTCATGGCTGTTTTGCACGGTGTGTGCGCACACACCGTGTATAAATGTATGATTGTTTCAATCAGATGTACGCTATTTTCACCTCTTCGTCACCGGGTACCTTAATTTTGTACTACCATTATACCAACCTGTTACCATGAAATGACGAAACTGAGACGCTGACGGCCATTCGAATCTCGAATTGGCTCGAGAACTAACTGCAACCTAAACTAATCTGTATGAACAAAACTACTAAGCTAACGGATTCCGGAACGGAGCGGTGTGGCTTTTTGCTGCTATTATCGTTCGTTCTGGTCTTGTGTGTCCTGCCGGTCAAGGAGGGTATCTCCGCGCCTGTGGGAGCGACTCCTCCGGCCAAGGCGCAGGCCGGAAAGGAGTATCGCATTACGGGCTCTGTTGTCGATCCGACGGGTCTCCCGATCATTGGGGCCAACGTCATTGTGCAGGGAACAACGATTGGAACGACAACCGATGTGAAAGGCGCTTTTACACTGGACGTGCCTCCCAAGGGAGCTATTCAGGTCTCTTATCTGGGTTATCGGACGCAAACGATTGCCCTTACCGGGCAGACCCAATATATTGTTACGTTGCATGAGAATCCCACAACATTGCAGGATGTTGTGGTGGTTGGTTACGGAGTGCAACGCAAGGAGAGTGTTGTGGGTGCCATTTCTCAGGTAAAGGGAGATGCTCTGGTCGATGCCGGAGTGTCGAACATTACGAATGCTTTGGCCGGAAAGCTCTCCGGTGTGACTACGATCCAGACTTCGGGACAGCCTGGTCAGAATGATGCCGAGATTCTGATTCGAGGCGTGTCGAGCTTCAGCAACTCGAATCCGTTGGTGTTGGTCGACGGTGTCGAACGTGATTTTTCAACGATCGATCCCCAGGAGGTTGCCAATATTTCGGTTTTGAAGGATGCCTCGGCAACTGCCGTGTTCGGAGCCAAGGGTGCCAATGGTGTCATCATCGTGACAACCAAGAGCGGTCAGGAGGGAAAGCCCAAGATGGATTTCTCGTTTTCGACCGGTTTTGCAGTCCCGATAAACACCCCTGAGCATATTGATTCCTACCGTACGATGTCGTTGATGAACGTGGCCAAGATGAATGACCAGCAGTTCTCGTCATTGACTTCTCAGGAGATTCTCAACGAGTATCGTCACCCTTCGACCCGGCTCAATTCGTTGCGTTATCCCGATGTCAACTGGCTCGACGAGATGACCGATTCGTTTGCATCGACGATCAATGCCAACTTCAATATTCAGGGAGGTACGCGTTTCGTGAAATATTTCGCCTCGGTAGGCTATGCGCACGAAGGTTCGATCTTCAAGGGAATCCAGGATGGAAAAGTCGATTCGCGCTATTATTACAACCGCTTCAACTACCGGGTGAATCTTGATTTCAACGTCACTTCGTCAACCACCGTATCGTTCAAACTGGGCGGCAATGTGGGGATCAAGAACAAGCCCCAACCCCAGGATGGAGATGACGGTATGTGGAAATACATATTTGGCAGCAGTACGGCCAAATATCCGATGTACTATCCTTCGTGGGTGCTTGAGGAGGTTCCCGACCTGGATTATCCCGATGCAACGGGAGACCGCCTGATCAGCGAGGCCGACCAGACGACCGGAAACCCCTATTATCAGATGATGCGCGGCCGTTTTATTCAGTTGACGGATTCGAAACTCTTTTCGGACCTGATCATCAATCAGAAGCTTGATTTTATTACGAAGGGGCTTTCCGTGCAGGGCAAGGTCTCGTTGAGCACCTATTACAAATATACGACCCTGCGTACGGAGTACGACCGTCCGGCCTGGTATCTGGATTTCGACAAGATCGGGACCGATGAGAATCCCTGGCGGCGGACCGGCGACAACGGGTATCTCTATGTTCCCAATCCGATGTACACGACGGCGGGCAATGCGCTGCAGGATGGCTATTATCTGGATCTTTACTACGATCTTTCGCTCAATTACAACCGCACATTCGGCCGTCATACCGTTACCGGACTCTTCCTTTTCAACCGTCAGGAACAGGATAAGGGATCCGATTTCCCGTATTACAACGAGGCGCTTGTCGCACGTGCGACGTATGATTTTGCGCATAAATACCTCGTCGAACTCAATATGGGCTATACGGGTTCGGAGCGGTTTGCCCCGGGAAACCGTTTTGGATTCTTCCCTTCGGGCGCCGTGGGTTGGGTGCTTTCCGAGGAGCGCTTCTTTGAACCGCTGAAACCCTGGTTCAGCAAGTTCAAGATCCGCTACTCGCAGGGTCTGGTAGGTAGCGACTACGCCAACAACCGATGGCTCTACATGAGCGAGTATTCGAAGGATGGCAACGGCCATATCGTGGAGGACAAGATTGCCAACAGTTCGGTTCAGTGGGAGCAGGCCATGAAGCGCGATCTGGGTATCGAGATGGGCTTTTTCAACGACGATCTTCATCTGACGGTCGATCTGTTCGACGAGAAACGAACCAAGATGCTGATTTCCGTGGACAACACCACGCCGATGTGGATCGGAAACACCTCCAAGGAGTTGAACAAGGGTGAGATCAAGAAACACGGTCTGGAACTCGAACTCTCCTATCGGAAACAGCTCAACCGCGACTGGACGCTGTTTGCCGGAGGAAACTTCTCGTTCAACGAGAACCGTATTCTCTATACGGATGATCCGCTCTATGCCCTGCCTCATCAAAAGGAGATCGGAACGGCTCTGGGAGCCCAGTTGAGCGGAGCCTATCTGATCGGCAACGGTTATCTGACCTCCGTGGATGACATTCACAGCAATTTCCTGCCGGGTTCGGTGAGCGACGTCGTCGTGGGCGACTACAAGTTCCTCGATTTTACGGCTGACGGCAAGATCGACAAGGATGACCTTGCCCGTATGGAGGGTTCGATCTATCCGCCCATTGCCTATGCATTCAATGCCGGCTTCAGATGGAAGGGTCTGGATGTGAATATTCTCTTTCAGGGCTATGCGAAGAAGTGGGTCAATTTCGATCAGATGTACGAGTGGGAGTTCTATAAGGGCAACTACCGTACGCACCTTTCGTCGCTGGATTATTGGTCGCCGTCGAATCCTGGCGGAAACCACGCTGCGGTACACTATTCGTCATCGAATTTTGCCAATATGAGCTGGTCGGGTTATAACGAGAGTGCCACGACGGGCGGTTACAATGCCAAGCTGCAGGGACGTTCGTGGCGTCGGGCCGACTTCCTGCGACTCAAGGAGGTTTCGATCAGTTATACCTGGAGAGGTCCCAAGATCAATCGCGCGCTGGGGGTTCAGGCCCTGAAGGTGTATGCCACGGGTAATAACCTGCTGACCTTTACGGATCTGCTCGAAGGTGATCCCGAAAGCAAGTACCTGGTGTGGGGTCAGTATCCGCAGATGATGACGATCAAACTGGGTCTTCAGGTTTCGTTCTAATCCTAAATCCTAAATGACAATGAAAACCGGAAAAGAGATATTGAAGCATCTGTTTATCGGATCGGTGATGCTCTTTATGGCAGTCGGGATGACGTCGTGCCTGGAGGAGTATCTGGATAAGGCGCCGGATGCCGGACTCGATGAAAAGGAGGTCTTCTCGAAATACGCCAACTTCAAAAGTTATTTTTATGCGGTCTACGACGGAGCCAATTTCAACATCAAGGCTCATTATCCGTTGTGGTTTGCGGGCAACAATCAGAAATTCACGATGGAGGCCTTGACCGACATCTGCGACATGACCCGTATTCAGCGGTGTCAGCCCGGAAAGATGGGAGATGGTTCGCAGGTGACGTGGGCCGTGGGGTACAACTCGGATGCAGCCTCGAAAACGGCCAAAGTGCCTTATTCGTGGAAGGTGATCCGAGTCTGCAACATGGCCATCGAAAAGATCGACATGCTGCAGGATGCTACCGAGCGCGAGAAGGAGGATCTGCTGGCTCAGGCCTATTTCGTGCGGGCCTATGCCCATTTTGAGCTCTTCCGCCTGTATGGATCGCTGCCCTACATTGACAAGGTGCTGGGGTCGGATGACGAATGGGATCTGCCCCGACTGTCGGATTACGATTATTGCCAGCGGGTGGCTGCCGATTTCAAGACTGCGGCCGAACACTTCGACAAGGCGGGGCTCATGCGGCGTGATCCGGCCTCGGGATCGGGCCATTTGGCGGCTCCCGATCAGGACAAGCCCAATGGCGTGACGGCCCTGGCCATGCGGGGGCGAGCCTTGCTCTATGCGGCCAGCCCGCTGAGCAACGCTCAACAGGACAAGACCCTCTGGGAGGAGGCGGCCGTTGCCAACTGGGAGGCTTATCAGGCTGCCTATGAGTATGGCTATCGGCTGCTCTCGAAGGCGGAATATACCAAGAACTTCTATGGAACGAAGTATACCAATGAGCAGCTCTGGGGGTATTCGACGGGGAGCACGACCAACTATAACAACGAGCGTGTTCAGGCATTTGTTCCGTATTGTTTCTCGAATAACGGCTTCAGTTCGGGACAGTGCCCGACGCAAAATTTCGTGGACAAGTTCGAGACGGCAGGCGGATATCCCCTCAATACGCCCGAAGAGCGGGCCGTGGCGGAGGCCGCCGGTGAATACAACGAACAGAATCCCTTTGTCAACCGGGATCCGCGTTTTGATTTCGTCGTGATTTATAATCAGAAACCGCTTCGGGGCTATGGCAATGCTTCGCTTTATGTCAATGAAGACGGAAGTCTGCCGTCGGGATCGTTGCTCAAGAAGAAGGACAACAGCACGGACGGTGTTTCGGAGACCTATTACTACGAACAGAAGCGTACGGGCAATCTTTCGAACAAGGGTGAACAGAACGTGATCCTTACGGATCCGATCATTCGTCTGGCCGAGGTGCTGCTCAACTATGCTGAGGCGGCCAACGAGGCCTGGGGACCGACGGGTGCGGCTCCGGGGGCCGATATGACGGCATTGGATGCGTTGAATGCGGTGCGGGCACGGGTTGACATGCCTCCCGTACATGCTGAATATACCGGCAGCACGGAGGCGCTCCGCCCGCGGATCAAGAACGAACGGGCCGTGGAACTCTGTTTCGAGGGCTATCATTATTACTGCGATATTCGTCGGTGGAAGGATGCCCCGGATTTGGGCCGGACGCGCCTGATGGGCATGCGGGTGACCAAACTCGCTGCCGGAGCCTCGGAGGCTTATCCTACGGGATTCCGTTACGAACGTTTCGAATTGCCTTCAAACCGACAGATTGCCTGGAAGAACGATGGCATGTACTACATTCAATTCCAGACGAGTGATCTGTTGAAGATGAAGAACTATATTCCCAACGAAGCGTGGTAGTGTCAATCGTAAAGAGAGAGATTATGAAACATACAATATCTTTAAAATCGAAATTCCGTACATGGCCGTGCCTGTTGCTCGTTGCTTTGTTGGGGACGTGCAGTCCGTTGGTTCAGGTGCGTGCGGCAGAGCCTCGGAAGGTTGACATCGCCTTGACGATTGTCGACCGCGACGGCCAGGCCATTCCTCAGGCCGAGGTCTCGGTGAACGAAGGAGAAATGCATTTTACGACCGATGAAGACGGCCGGGTTCGCTTCACCGCCTCGGTACGCGATATGGTCTCCATTTCGAAGGAGGGTTATACGCCGAGTCATGCTCAGGCCGGAACTCTTGTGGAGTCCGGGAAGGTGATTCTTTCCGATGAACTGCTGTTGGCCAGTGAGTCTGATGAATTGCCATTACCTTTCGGTTTGCAGAAACAACGTTGGTCGGTGGGCAGCACCATCGTTATCCGGGGCGAGGAGCTGGAGAAGTATTCTTCGACCGACATCCGAAATGCCCTGACGGCCATTGCCGCCGGCGTGGAGGTCACCGAGCGGTTCGGAGGACCGGGTGTCAATCCCCTGGAGCATATCGGCCAATATGGGGCGTCGACACGCGTGTCGGTCACTTCGCGAGGCAATCAGATGATCTATATGGTCGACGATATTCCGGTGCAGATCGACGAAACGCCGCTTGATCCTCAACAGATCGAGTCGATTACGATCGTACGGGATGTCCTGGAGAAGACAATGTACGGGCCTTCGGCGGCCAATGGCATTGTCTACATCCGCACCAAACGTGGCAAATACAACGATCGGTATCTGAACGTTGAGGTGGAGGGCGGTGTCAATACGGTGGATCGCATGCCGGAGTATGTAGACGGTGCGGATTATGCTCGGTTGAACAATATTGCCCGCAACAACAGCGGTCTGGAGATGCTCTATTCGCGGGACGATGTGGCGGCCTATGCACGGAATGATGCTTATGACAAGTGGCATCCGAGTGTGAACTTCCGTGACATGATGCTCAAGAACACGATGTATTACACGAAGGCCAATGTCTCGTCGGGAGGAGGCAACGATTACCTGCGTTATTTTGCCTATCTGGGCTATGCCGGAGAGGACGATATCTACAAGATCGGACCGCAGGCCGGATACAATCGTGTGAATATCAATGCCAATCTCGATATCAAGCTGCACCGTTACATCAAGGCCCGTATCGGTCTGATTTCCACAATGGGTATCCGCCGCTCGGCCAATTACGGTTACAGTTCGAATTACTCGTCGGAAGACGCTTCATCGAATACGACGCTGGGTGTAACGGAGTTTCCCGACGTGATCAGCGATATCAATACGATTCCGGCCTTGTCGTTCCCGATTTATGCAAACAACGATCCTCAGCTCGAATCGCCGTGGTATGCCGTATCGTCGCTCTACAAGCAAAATCCGATTGCCAACATCCTCGAGAACGGAGCCTATACGGAGACGATTCGCAAGGGATTGGTCAATGTGGGTATTGATATCGATTTGTCGTTCCTTACGCCGGGCCTCAAGTCGATGAGTTACGGTGCCTACGACGCAACGAATCTCGTGCGCCTGGGTACGGCTGAGGATTATGCCGCCTATATTCTCAACAAGGGAATCGATGACAATGGCTATGATGCGATGATTCCCGAGCAGAGCAGCAGCCATAGCGTGAAGGCCATGTCGCAGAAGACGCGCCTGTTGGACTATTTTTCCAACCGCTTCTATTTCGTGCAGAAATTCTCGTACGATCGAACCTTCGGACGCCATGCCGTACAGGCTTCGGCCTCCTATCTGATTACGAAGCGCTCCCAGAAATTCATTACCGAGCATCGGCGTGAAATGGACTTTGCCTTTGGTGCCGGCTATGCCTATGATGGCCGATATCTGCTGCAGGCGGCCTGCAATCTGCAGGGTACCTATTCGTTGCTGAACAACCGCTGGTCGACCTCTCCCTCGGTAGGTCTGGGGTGGATCCTTTCGGAGGAGGAGTTTATGCGCGATGTGCGGGCCATTGATTTCCTGAAGCTGCGGGCCGAGGCCGGTATTCTTTACTATGACAGTGCCACTTCGGCCAATCGCGATGTGGATAACTACAAATGGGACAATTCGGGCCAGAAGTTTGGTCCGTATGCCAATAATCAATGGTTCGGCAGCACGGTGAGTGATGCTGTGGACCGTCTCTATCCCCAGATGCTCGGAAATCCGAATCTGCGGCTGGAGAGACGCAAAGAGCTGACTGTCGGAGTGGATGCATTGGCCTTCCGCCGCCGTTTGAATTTTTCACTGAGCTATTATAATATTTTGCGAGACGGCCCGATCTCGGAGCTGGAGAATATGTTGCCGCTTCTGGCCGGTGTGTCGGGCGGTTCTCTGTGGATGAATTACGAGAGGACGCGTTATCAGGGTTATGAACTCTCGCTGGGATGGCACGATCGCAGCGGTGACTTCTCCTATTCGATCGGTGGTTGGGCATCCGTGCAGGCCTCCAAGGTATTACGGGCCGATGAGCTCGCCTACAAGGAGGCTTATCGTTCGAAGGTCGGCTATTCGGATTCCGCCATCTGGGGCCTGCGTTGTCTGGGACAGTTCTCCTCGGATGAGGAGACGCTGCTTGTCCCGCAACTCTTTGATGACGAACTCAAGGCCGGAGATCTGAAATACGAGGATATGAACGGCGACGGTCAGATCGACGACAATGATTTCTGCGTGATCGGCAACTCGGTGCCGAAGCTGATCTATGGCGTGCACGTGAATCTGAAATATCGGGATTTCGACCTTACGGTGACCGGTACGGGACGGGCATTCTACGATTTGGCGTTGACGAATGACTATTTCTGGAACGGATGGGGTGACGGCAATTATTCGAAATATACGCGCGACCATGCCGGTGATCCGACGCATCCCCGCCTGACCTACAACAAGGTGAACAATAATTACAAGACGTCGACCTATTGGTTGGCTGACGGAGGTTTCTTCAAGATCCAGAGCCTTGAGCTGGGCTATGAATTGCCCGTGCGACGCCTGAATCTTTCGACGATTCGCCGCATGCGGATCTATCTGCGGGGGAACAATCTGTGTACCGTCTCGCAGATCAAGGATGTCGATCCCGAGGCCATGAGCTCGGGTCTGACAAACTACCCGCTCATGCGAACCTTCGTGGCCGGTATCAAGTTAACCTTCTAAAGTGATGACGATGAAACGATTCTATCAGATATTGACGATTGTCTCCGTGGGCGGACTCTGCGCCTGCAGCGATTTTCTGGATCCCTATCCTTCGGCGATCCGATCCGAGGAGTACGTGCTGTCGAATCCTACGACCATGCAGGGACTTATCGGGAAATGTTATGATTACATGTCGCAGAATTATGACAACAACGAAGGGGCCTATCTGGACTGTGCAACGGATAATGCCGTGCGGACCTCGACAACGGATGTGATTCGTCGATTTGCCATCGGTGTGACCAGTCCGACGAACGATCCGTTTCAGACCTATTGGGAGCGGGATTACCAGGGAATCTACAACACCAATATGTTTCTCAAGGACAACCGGGGCCTGAATATGCGTTATATGCTCGACGATCATCTGGACGAGCTGCTTCGCAATCGGCTTTGGGGAGAGGCCTATGCCCTTCGGGCCTGGTTCCAGTGGGATTTGTTGCAGAAGTTCGGCGGACGCGGTACGGACGGCCGGCTGCTGGGGTATCCGATTCTGCTCGAACCGATGAAGATTTGGGAGATGACTCCCGAAGAGATTCGCGATCTGACCGTGGAGCGCAATACGTATGATGAGTGTGTGGCTCAGATTCTTCGGGATTGTGATTCGGCCTACAAGTATCTGCCTGTTGCTCACCGCGACTTTCTGGTTCCCAATCAGGACGATCGACGGGTGCTCGGATCTCAGAACTGGGGCCGTATGGATGGTATCACAACCGTGGCCATCAAGGCTCTGGTCTATTTGACATGGGCCAGTCCCCGCTTCAATCCCGAGGGCGACATGACGCGTTGGCAGAAGGCTGCCGAATATGCCAAGCAGGTCATGGATTTCAAAATGACGGTCGACAACGTGTCGGGCGGTTTCTCGGTGAATCGTCAGGTTGACTGGTGCGACCCGAACAATCCGGAGATTATCTTCGCGTCGCGCTACAAGTCGGGTAACGACGATATGGAACGTGCTTTCTATCCGGGAGGCTTCCAGGGCAACGGTACGATGGGGGCGACTCAGGAGCTGGTCGATGCCTTTGGCATGGCCGACGGCTACCCGGTCGGCGAATCGCCCAATTACGCATATGATCCGGCCAATCCCTACGAGAACCGGGATCCGCGTTTTTACAGTGTTATTTTTTACAACAACCGTTCGGTGGTGACCGGAACCACGGGCAAAACCTATACGTTTGAGAACTGGACCAATGGCGGCAAGGATGCGGCCGAAACGAGTTCGAAGAATTCGCTGACGAACTATCACATCAAGAAATTCGTCTACATGGGGCTCAACTGGTCGGAAAGTTCCGTGAACCGGATGCCTCATTCGAAGTTCTTCATTCGTTGGGCACACATGGTGCTGGCTTTTGCCGAGGCTGCCAACCAGGTTGGAGGTCCGAATGCCCCCATTGACGGGTTGACCGCCAAGCAGGCTATTGCCTATCTGCGGAGCCGTACGACCTATGACGGTGCCGAGGGAATCATCGAGGATCCCTATTTGGATCAGATTGCCCTTTCGGGCAAGGAGGCGTTTGACCGTTTCCTGCGCAATGAAAGACGCATCGAAACCTGCTTTGAAGGAACCTGGTTCTTCGATCTGAGGCGTTGGTCAACGACGCTCGGAGACCTGAATCGCGATGTCCACGGTGTTGAGGTGACACGCAAGGATAACGGAGACTTCGAGTACAATTTCAACAAGGTTATCGAGACCCGGCTCTTTACCTCGGCCTATCTTCCTATCCCCTATAAGGAGATGCTGAATATCAAGGGAATGATCCAGAATGAAGGCTGGGAAAACTGGCAATAGAAAATATCAAACCGTTTATAACGACATGAAAAAATACCTGATCTTATCGTTAGCCTCCCTGTTGGGCCTGACTGCGTGCTACGACGACTATGTCAAGGATAATCCGACGCAGGCCGTAGGCTTTGCCAATCAGACCGATGTGCGTTCGGTGATTGTTGGCGAAGGAATGAAATTCTCGACGGGTGTGGCTTTGGGCGGCATCATTGAGAATGATCGCGACCGGCAGATCCGTTATGAGATCGACTATTCGTTGGTCAATGACGAAACCCTCTCGGCCATGAAGTCTCATCTGTTTACCTATATTCAGGACCTGTGTCGGCCGATCGATGCCCTGGAGGCCCTCTCTGCCGACGAATACCGGCTGTATCCCGACGGCGGAGTCGATGGGGTGGTGCTGATTCGCAAAGGTTCGCATTTGGGGCAGATCGTAATCAAGCTTGATTCGGTGAAGTTCCTGTCCGATGTATCACGGACGACTCCCCGTTTTGTCATTCCGTTCCGTCTGACAGCGGGGGATGAGAAGACCGGTCTGATCGAGGATCGGACGACCTCCGTGATCGGAGTTCGTTACGAGAACATGCTTTTCGGCAACTATTGGCATGGCGGAGAGACTGTCGTGTGTGACGCTTCGGGAGCCGAGGTGAACCGCATTCGCTATTACACCACCATTCCGCAGACCGATACGAAGGTGTGGACGCTGACCACGGTTGAACCGCTGGCCTTGACGGCCAATGCCGTGGGCGGCGAGCTCAACGGGAACGACGCTCAGTTGAAAATCATCCAGGGCGAGAACGGTCAGATTACCGTAGCGGCGGTTGATGGCGCCCGTTACGAGGTGCAGCCCGACGGTGAGTGCTCGTTTAACCGGGCCAAACTGCTGCAGGAGCGTAAAATCTATCTCAAGTACAAATACGAAAAGGAGGGCTTGATCTATCATGCGACCGACACGTTGACCTTCCGTAACCGAGTCCGCGACGGTGTGAACGAGTGGCAGGACGAGAACCCCGAAAATTACGAATAGCGATGAAGATGTTGAAAAAATATGGATTGCTGCTGCTCCCGGCCCTGCTGGCAATGGGGAGTCTCGATGCCAAAACGCCCGAATACCGGCAGGTTCAGGCACGTGAGAATGCCAAGGCGAAGGAGTGGAAAAGTTACGAAGCGAAGACGGTCGACCGTCTTGCCGGCTTCAACACCCGTAAGGCCGATCCCCGTCAGGATGAATTTGGCGGCTGGATGGTTGATCGGCAGGAGGCTACCGGATTTTTCCGTACGCAGAAGATCGGAGACCGTTGGTGGCTGATTGATCCCGAAGGATATCCCTATCTGGCCAAGGGGGTGGCTGTCTTTTCGATGGGCGGTTCGGATCGTCAGCGGGAGGCGCTGGTTGAGAAGTTCTCGACTCCCGCGGCCTGGGCTGCATCACAACAGGACATGTTGCGTTCCTATGGATTCAATTCTCTGGGAGCCTGGTCCGCGGTGGACGTTGTGCGGCAGACGGAACATCCGATGCCCTATACGGTGATTGTCAGTCCGATGGGAGCCTATCGGTCCCAGCATCGCCGGCATTTCGGAGGAAAGTACCGACAGGCAGGCTGGCAGGGTTACCGGTTCGATCTGGCAATGGTTTTTGACCCGGGATTCGATGCCGTAATCGATGGCGTCATGAGTCAGGTGGCCAAGTACCGCGACGACAAGTATCTGGTGGGATACTTTACCGATAACGAGTTGCCGTGGGTCAACGATGCGCTGGATCGGCATCTGACGCTGCTGGCTCACGATGAGGATGCCTATCTGGCCGTGCGCAAGTGGTTCGAAGAGCGGAAGGGAAAGGGGGCCGGAGTTGATCAGATCACCGACGAGGATCGTCGAGCCTTCCGGGCGTTTTATTTTGAAACCTACATGCGCAAGGTGACGGCCGCACTGCGCAAGTATGACCCCAATCACCTCTATCTGGGATGTCGCTTCAACCAGCATCGCGAGGAGATGGCCAGTCCGGAGATCTTTGCCGTGGCCGGGAAGTACATGGATGTGATCTCCATCAACCACTATCGCCTGTGGGAACCCAACGCGGAGTGGATGGCCAATTGGGAGAAGTGGTCGGGAAAACCCTTCCTCATTACGGAGTTCTACACCAAGGGCGAAGACTCCGGATTACCCAACAATACGGGGGCCGGCTGGAATGTCCCCTCACAGGCCGATCGAGGGTGGTTCTATCAGAATTTTGTTCTTGCCTTGCTGCGTAGCGGCAACTGCGTGGGGTGGCACTGGTTTACCTACATGGATAACGATCCGCAGAATCTGAAGACCGATCCTTCGAACCGGGATTCGAACAAGGGTGTCGTGGCTTGGGACTTCACGCCCTATACCACCCTGCTCGACGAGATGAAGCAGCTCAACGACTGTACGTATCGTTTGACGCAGTATTTCGATGCGCAGCGTGCCAAAGCGAAACGTGAATAGAACCGATAAACGATAATCTTATGATCAAGACATTGAAATATTCGTTGCTGTTCTTGGGTGCCATGCTGGCTTGTGCCGGTTGTACCGAGGACAAAACTTATGCAATACCTGAGGTTTACCCGGCCGAACCCGATGTCCCGGTGGATGTGGATCCTCCTCACGAGGTGCGGGCCCGCAAGGACAAGAATTCGGCGTGGGGCGATTACCTGGCCTATACGGTGGATCGTATTTCGGGCTTTGTCCCCGGTCAGGATCCCGAAACGGACAAGTATGGAGGATGGAAGGTCTCCTCGTTGGCGGCAACCGGTTTCTTTCGCGTGGAGCAGTTTGCGGGGCGTTGGTGGCTGGTGACTCCCGACGGTAACCTCTATCTTTCGAAGGGTGTGGCTGTCTTTTCGACCGGCGGTTCGGATCGTCAGGCCGTAGCCCTGAAGGAGAAATTCGGCTCGGTCGGAGCCTGGGCCAAGCAGGAGAGTTCGAAGCTCAAGTCGTTGGGCTTTAATTCGCTGGGTGCATGGTCCAATGTCGAGACGGTGCGCAACCTCAGCGAACCGATGCCTTATACGGTGATTGTCAGTCCCATGGGCAAGCTCAACAGTTACATCAAGTCATCGGGCGAAGAGGCCGATGCCTCGTGGTCGGGATGGGAAGGCTATCCCAATGACTTTGCCATGGTATTCCATCCGAAGTTCGATGAATATGTCGAGAGTGAAATCTCGACCATTGCCAAGTACAAGGATGATCCCTATTGCATCGGATACTTTACCGACAACGAAATTCCGTGGAAAGATTATGCCCTGGACCGTTGTCTGGAGGCCTGGCCCGAGACGCACGTCAACCACCAGAAGGCTCAGGAATGGCTCGATGCGCGCAAAGGCAAGAAGGATGCCAAACTGTCGGAGGCGACGGATGCCGATCGTCGGGCCTTTATTGCCTACTGCATGGAGATCTACCTGCAGAAGGTGACTGCAGCCATCAAGAAATACGATCCCAACCATCTCTATCTGGGGTGCCGTTTCAACCAGTGGAACTACGAACTCAAGAACGATGAGATCTTTGCCGTGGCCGGGAAGTATATGGATGTCATTTCGATCAACCATTATCAGAAATGGGAGCCGGATGCTGTGGCCATGCAGAATTGGGCCTCATGGTCCGGCCGCCCGTTCTTGGTGACGGAGTTCTATGTCAAGGGAGAGGATTCGGAACTCCCGAACAATACGGGTGCTGGATGGAATGTACGTACGCAGGCCGAGCGGGGGTATTTCTATCAGAACTTTGTTTTGGGGCTGATCCGGAGCAAGGTCTGCGTGGGATGGCACTGGTTCACTTACATGGACAATGATCCTGAGAATGAGAATACCGATCCTTCGAATCGCGATTCGAACAAGGGAATGGTGACCTGGGATTTTGAGGATTATGTGCCGCTGCAGGAGAACATGCAGGCCATCAATGACAATGTCTATCTGTTGACGCGCTTTTATGACAAACAATAAAAAGACTTCGGGTATGAAAACGATATTCAGATTTCCGGCACTTTTGGCGTTGGTAACGGCTTTGGTGTGCGGATGTGAGGAGTCGGTTGAACCTCTGCACCATACGGCTCCGCAGGTGAGCTTTCCGGTTGAAGATCCGACGATGCGGGTAACCGTCGGCGAGGAGGTCGAGTTCCAGGCCCGGATCGAGGCGGGAGATCGTCTGACGTGCAGTTGGTATGTCGACGGAACGCTCGAGGCCTCGACGCCGACATTTACCTATGTATTCCACAAACCGGGTACGTTCAAGGTCCGTTTTGAGGCCCGCAACGGAGCCGGTTCGGTTTCAAGGGAGTATGAGGTGACAGCCTCCGACGTACTGGAGATGCATCTTTCGGTGGGTGATTCGACGCGGATCGAGCGTTTGCAGATGGATAATCTGCGCGTAATGGCTATCGTGACGGCGGGTTCCGACGTGCGGCACGAATGGTCGGTTGACGGAGAGAAACTTTCCGACAAGGCCTATTTCGATACCTTTGTTCTGGCGCAGGCCAAGGTCTACAAGGTCGCTTATCGGGGCGAGAACGGGGCCGGAAGTTTTTCGAAGGAGTTCGACGTGCAGGTGATGGAACGTCCGTTGGAGGTGGAGTTCTCGAACACGGACGAGTCGATCAGCTGCAAGCAGGGAGAGACGGTCTCCATTACGGCGACAGTGACCTTTGGTGCTACGGGCGTCCGTCATCAGTGGACGGTCGATGGTGAGGTGGTTTCGACGGATGCGGTTTTCAGCCATACGTTCTGGGGAGACGGTCCCTTCACGATCGGCTATTACGGCGAAAATGCCAAGGGCGAGACCGTAACGCGTCAATGGACGGTGAATATTCTGGCTTCGGGATTGTTGCTGGACGATTTCGAAGGTTATACCGCATTGACGTCCTGGTGGCGTACGGGTGAAAACGATCCCGGCATCACGGTCGAGGACAATCCGAATCCCTCGGGAATCAACACCAGCGCGAAGGTCATGCGGGACAAGGTAAACGGAACGGGATCCACGTCGGGGTATTTTACGCTGGAGACTTCGAAGATTCTCGAAGGCCGTGGAATTGATGTTTCGAAATGTACGGGCATCCGTTTCAAGGTTTATCTGGGAAAGAACAAGTACTATCCCCGTGTGGATATCGGCGGAACGAAGTATGCTCCGGTCAGCGAGCCTCAGTTTAAGGGCGAATGGGAGGTGCTTGAGTATCGTTTCCCGTTCAACATTGATCCGACGAAGATCATTCAGTTCCGCCCGTTGTTGCAGCAGAACGGCAGCAACATCGCTTCGGGAGCGGTGACGGAGACCAATACGCGTGAGGTCTATATCGATGATATCGAATTCCTGGAGTAAAATCAAAAACGTACAATTATGAAATATATCATAGAACAGGTATTTGTGCTGCTGGCTCTCTGTTTGGCGTGGGGATGCAGCGACGATCAGACCGAAACGACGGATGTCCCGGTCGCTCCGCAGGTGTCGTTTCCAGTGATGGACGAGGAGTTCTCCGTGGTTGTTGATTCGGCCGTACGTTTCGAGGCCCGGGTGGAGACGCCGGGACCGGTTCATTGCAACTGGTATGTCGATGACAAGTTGCAGGCCACGACACAAACAATGACCTATGTCTTTCGGAAGGTCGGTGATTACACGGTGCGGTTTGAAGCCGTCAACGAGGCCGGCAGCATGGGAAAAAGCTATCAGGTGCATGCGACAGGGGTTCCGCTCGAAGTGGAGTTTTCGAACGACGAGCAGACGCTGTCCTGCATGCCGGGTGATGAGATCCGGTTGACGGCTACGGTTGTCAGCGGTGACAAGCAGGTCCGTCATACGTGGAAGATTGGAGACGAGGTGATCTCGGAGACGGCTGAATTTACCCATGTTTTCGAGCAGATGGGCTCTTACGAGATTGTTTATGAAGGGGTGAACAGCGACGGAATGACGGCCGGAAGAAGCTGGACGGTCGTGGTGGACGAGTTGCCTCTGGAGATCGAATTCTCGGTGACGGATGAGACGATCCGTTGTGAGCAAGGCGGTCGGGTGACGATCGTGGCCACGGCGAAAAATGGTGCCACGGGGCTTTCCCAGACATGGAAGGTTGGAGATCAGACGGTATCCGAGACGTCCGAATTCAACTATGAATTTGTCGAGGCCGGAACTTTTGGTATCGCCTATGAAGCTCATAACGGAAAGGGTGAAACCCTCGTGCGGAACTGGACGGTTGAGGTGGAGGAGTTGCCTCTGGCGATCGATTTCTCCGTAACGGATGCGACGATCACCTGCAAGCAGGACGAAGAGGTGCTGATTCGGGCGACGGTGACTGCCGGTGGTTCCACGGGTGTCACCCATGAGTGGAAGGTCGACGATCAGATCGTCTCTACGACGGAAGAGTTCCGTCAAACGTTTGATCAGGTCGGATCCCATGCGGTGACCTATACGGGATGCAATGGCAAAGGTGAACGGGTGACACATGCATGGACGATTACCGTTGTGGACAAGAATCAGGGATATATGTTCGAAGACTTTGAGATGCGGGACGAACTGCCCGGCCACTTTATCAATGGCAATGCGGCGATCGAGGGCGCAACGGTCAAGGACAATCCATACAAGACGGCGATCAATCCGAGCAACCGAGTCCTCAGCGACCATCTGCTCAAGGAGACGGGGACGTCGGGGTATTTCGATATGGGCTTCTCGCACCTCCAGAACCGGTCGAAATACCGGGCTATCCGCGTGAAGGTCTACCTGGGCGGGAATCACTACTATCCGCGTCTGAAGATTGCCACTCTGGCCGGTTCGCCCAACAAACTGCCCAGTTCGATCAATGGCGTGGCCTTCCCGAGCAACAGTGCTTCCGAGTCGGAGTGGCGGTCGTTGATCAAGACCGACGACTGGAATATCCTGGTCTACGATCTGATCGATTGCGGATTCGGAGCCGAGAACTTTGAGAATATCACCTCCGTGCAGTTCCGTCCGCTGTCGCAGATTGATGGATCGAATTGCAGCGGATTCGATGAAACGACCAACAATCGGACGGTCTACTACGACGATATCGAGTTCCTGGAGTAACAGGGCCTTGTCTTAAAAATGGAATCAGGTCTCCGTCCCGCGACGGACGGAGACCTTTTTGGTTAAATTTGTAATCGGAAACATGACGAAGAAAGCGATTGCTGTCTGTTTGTTGATATTTGGAGCCTGTCTGGTTTCATGTTCGGATCAACCCGTGTATAAGGATGCCTCGGCCGCCGTTGAGCGGCGGGTGGAGGATCTCCTCTCGCGAATGACCCTCGAAGAGAAGGTGATGCAGGTAACCCAGTGGAGCTATGGCAAGAACATGAATGTCAATAATGTGGAGAAGGAGATAAAGGCTGTGAGTCCGATGATCGGGTCGTTGCTCTATCGCAGTACGAGTGCTGCTTTTTACAACCAGGTGCAGCGTAAGGCCATGGAGGAGTCCCGGTTGGGAATCCCCATTTTGTGTGGTTTTGATGTGATTCACGGTTATCGTACGATTTTTCCTGTTCCATTGGGGCAGGCGTGTGCGTGGAATGTGGAGAAAACCGAGGAATCCTGCCGGATTGCGGCGCGCGAATCTCGCATGTCGGGGGTCCATTGGACCTTTTCTCCGATGTTGGATGTGGCTCGTGACGCGAGGTGGGGTCGTGTCAGCGAAAGCTATGGCGAGGATCCCTATCTGAATGGAGTTATGGGGGCGGCGGCCGTGCGGGGCTACCAGGGCGATGATCTGTCACGGAGTGATGCCATGGCTGCCTGCCTGAAGCATTTTGTGGGATATGCCTACTCCGAGGGCGGACGCGATTACCATTATACGGAGATCTCGGCTCAGACACTCTGGGATACGGCGCTGCCTCCTTTTGAAATGGGGGTCAAGGCTGGTGCCGCAACGGTCATGAGTGCGTTCAACGATATTAGCGGCATTCCGGCCTCGGCCAATCGGTATACGATGACCGATATTCTGCGTGGTAAGTGGAAGTTCGATGGATTTGTGGTTTCGGATTGGAACGCGGTAGACCAGCTCAAGGCGCAAGGTGTGGCTGCAAATGATGCAGAGGCCTGCCTCAAGGCTCTGACGGCAGGTTTGGACATGGATATGGTGGATGATGTCTATCGACGCTCATTACCGGCGTTGATTGCGGATGGAACCCTTTCGGAGGAGACTCTCGATCAGGCTGTACGTCGTATTCTCCGACTCAAGTTCCGGATGGGCCTTTTCGAACATCCGTACATCGAGGAACTTCCCGATTCGGTGCGCTACCTGCGGCCCGAGGCGCGTGCCCTGGCACGGGAACTGGCGGCAGAAAGCATGGTCTTGTTGAAGAATGACGGTGAGCTCCTTCCCGTGCGCGGTGAGGTGAAACGTATTGCGTTGTTAGGGCCGATGTCCGATAATCGGGTCGATTTGATGGGCTCCTGGTGGGGACAGGGCGAGGCCGATGATGTTGTGACCATTCTTGAAGGGTTGCAGGCCGAATTTGCGGGGAAGGCCGAGATCGTTTGTTGTAAAGGGTGTGATTTTGATGGCAATGATCGTTCCCAGTTTGCGCAGGCCCGGGCTTTGGCGCAGAGTGCTGATCTGGTTGTGCTTTGTATGGGTGAAAGGCAAAATTGGAGTGGGGAGAATGCCTCGCGGGCCAGTCTTGCTCTTCCGGATATTCAGGAGGAGTTTATCCGCGAGATGGCCCGTACGGGGCGTCCCGTCGTGGTACTGCTTTCGTCGGGACGTCCGATTGACGTGCGCGGGTACGAATCGAAGGTTGATGCGATGATGGCGATCTGGCAACCCGGAACCGAAGGGGGCAATGCGGTTGCACAGTTGCTCTCGGGAAAGGTGAATCCGTCGGGACGTTTGGCCATCACCTTCCCGCTTTGCGCCGAGCAGCAGCCGGTCTATTACAATCAGCGGCAGGCGGCGCGTCCGTATGCGGGTCGTTATCAGAATCTCCCGGATGCCCCAATGTATCCTTTTGGATATGGATTGAGCTATACGAAATTTTCCTACGGGGAACCTCGCCTGGACCGGACGTCGCTGCATCGTGGTGAACGACTCGTGGCTGAGATCGAGGTGTCCAACGAGGGCCCGTATGACGGTAAGGAGACCGTATTGTGGTATGTATCGGATCCGGTAGCCGACATATCCCGGCCGGTTCGGGAGCTTAAACACTTCGAGAAACAGTTCATAGCGACCGGTGAGAGTCGTCTGTTCCGTTTTGAGATTGATCCTGAACGCGACTTGTCGTATCCCGATGCACAGGGGAACCGACATCTGGAAAACGGCACGTATATCCTGGAGGTAAATGGTCAACGTATTACTTTTGAATTGATTGGATAACTAACTAAGACTAACGATAAATGAAATCTGGTATGAAACTTTGGTATTTGATGCTTTCGGCTGCTTTGGGAGCGGCATTGCCCGCTGCAGCGGGAGAGGAGGCTCCGGCTCCGCAGATTGTCAATGTGGATGCTCGTGAGGGATTCTCGCTCGACGGATTGTGGCGCAGTATTGTCGATCCCTACGAAAACGGTTATTACGATTATCGCCGCAAACCGTTGAGTGACAAATCCTCGTATTTTGCAGATGCGGATTTCGACAAGGACCGGACCAAACTCTTTGAGTACAATTTCAATACGGATCGTACACTGCTTGTCCCCGGAGACTGGAACACGCAGCGTCCGCAGCTTTACTACTACGAAGGAACGGTTTGGTATCGTACACTGTTCGATTATCAACCACGTGCGGATCGTCGAACCTTCCTGTATTTCGGCGCAGCCAACTATGAGACGATTGTCGGCCTGAACGGTCACAAAATCGGCAAACATGTTGGCGGATATACGCCGTTTAATTTCGAAATTACGGACCGGGTAATGGCGGGCGAAAACTCGTTGGTGGTGAAGGTCGACAATAAACGGCGTGCGGATGGTGTTCCGACGCTGAACTCCGACTGGTGGAATTATGGCGGTTTGACCCGCAGTGTGCGGATTGTCGAGACGCCGCTGACCTTTATCCGGGATTATTACGTGCAGCTGAAGAGGGACGACAATCGGAAGATATTCGGATGGATCCAACTGGACGGCAAACAGGCCGAACAGACTGTCGTACTGGAGATTCCCGAGCTGAAGATTTCGCACCGGCTCCAGACCGATGCCAACGGATATGCCGCTTTTGAGGTGAAGGCTTCCCCGACCTATTGGTCGCCGGAGAATCCCAAACTTTACGATGTCCGGATCGTGGCTGAGACCGATACGGTGCAGGATCGGATCGGTTTCCGTACTATTGAAACCCGCGGGACTAAGATTCTGTTAAACGGGAAGGAGATCTTTTGCCGCGGCGTGGCGATTCACGAAGAGATGCCCTATGCAACCAGCGGTCGGGCCTACAGTGAAGAACAGGACCGTATTTTGCTGAACTGGGCCAAGGAGATGGGGTGCAATTTCGTACGTCTGGCCCACTATCCGCACAACGAGGCCATGGTTCGTGCTGCCGAAGAGATGGGTCTTATGGTATGGTCGGAGATTCCGGTCTACTGGACGATTCAGTGGGAGAACCCCGAAACCTATGCCAACGCCGAGGCGCAGTTGACCGACATGATCACACGGGATAAGAACCGGGCCAATGTGGTTGTATGGTCGGTTGCCAATGAGACGCCGCACGGTGAGGCCCGTCTGGAGTTCCTGCGTAAACTGATCGCACAGGCCCGGAAACTGGATCCGACCCGTTTGGTGAGTGCCGCCATGGAAAAGACTCCGATCAAACCGGATTTGCTGACCGTGAAGGATGATCTGGCTGACTGGGTGGATCTGATCAGTTTTAACCAGTATGTGGGCTGGTATGACGGTACGTCCGAGAAATGTGACCGTGTGAACTGGACGTTTGATATCGAAAAACCGGTGTTTATCTCTGAATTTGGCGGAGGGGCTGTTTACGGACGTCATGGTGCGGTAACGGAACGGTTTACGGAGGAGTACATGGAAGATCTCTATCGCCGCAGCATAGCCATGTTGGAACGAATGCCGGGGTTGGCCGGTGTGACTCCGTGGGTTCTGAAGGATTTCCGTTCGCCCCGTCGCCAGATGGTCGGTATTCAGGATGATTTCAACCGGAAGGGGCTCATATCGGACCAGGGTGGCAAGAAGAAAGCGTTCTTTGTGATGCAAGGGTGGTACCGGGAGCTCGAGGAGAGATATCGGACCAAGTAGTTTTGGACTCAATCTTTGAGCCTCTAAGAAACGCTGTCCGGAACTGATCCGGACAGCGTTTCGGGCAAAATCCGGGTCATGATTTCATAATTGCGTCCAAAAATCGTATCTTGCATGACTGATTATTACCATGTGATGCAGAAAGCATTCGTCATATTGCTGTTGATCCTGTGCGTAAGTTTTGGAGAAAAGTCTGCTGCTGAGCCCCCTCAGAAAACCGTATTTCGCCATCTGGGTATCAGCGAAGGGTTTAAGCAGACTAATGTTACGGCCATGTACCAAGACGAAACGGGAACGATATGGACTGCGGGAACCGGCGGTGTTTCACGTTACAGGGGACTTCTCCCCGAGGATCCGTTCCTGGACCAGGATTCCGTGCCGTTTTTGCAACCGATGAATGTCCGGGGAATTTATGGGGAGCAAAAGGGGCGCATCTATTTCTATCAGCTTCGGGATGTTGTCGAGTATGATATTCGGCGGGAGACTTTTCGTCAACTCTTCACCGAGCAGCAACTGGACGGACGTCAGATTTCAGCCGTTTGTGTTCGCGATGGATGGCTCTATGCTGCAGCCGGAGACCGGGTGTTGATGTCGGGGCCTGACAATGAAAAGGAGGAGTTGCTTTTGCCGGCCATGAGTGAGGTGTCGGCTCTTGCGAAACACTCTACGGGTGATTTGTATCTGGGAACTCTCTATTCGGGCCTTTATCGGATTTGTCGGCAGGGACAGGTTGAATGTGTCCTGCGTACGGGCAGCAAGATCATATCTTTGTTTGAGGACAGTCGGCATAATCTGTGGATCGGTACCCGCAGCGAGGGGCTTTACCGACTCGATCCTCAAGGTCATATCCGCAGATTTGTTCATGCGGCGTCCGATCACAGGTCGCTGGCTGATAATTATGTGCGATGCATTTGTGAGGACGATGCCGGGCGTCTGTGGATTGGTATGATGTTCGGATTGGACTGTTACGATCCTCAAACAGATGCCTTTTATCATTTCGGCCGATCGGAGAATCCCCTCTACGGTATGCGTAACCTGACGGTCGAATGTATCATGAAGGATCTGCGTGGAACTATTTGGTTCGGTTCTTTCTATACGGGAGTCTCCTATTTTAATCCGGGAAAGGCTATGTTTGAGGCGATCCCACTCGAGGGGGATGATACGACATGGACCATTGTCGCGGATGTCGCATCCGACAAACGTGGAAATCTTTGGGTGGCGACCTCTGACAAAGGTCTTTATTTCTACAATCGGATCTCCGGACAGAGCCGTTTCTACAATATGAGCAATAGTGCCATTCCGAGTGATAACGTCAAACGCGTCTGCTATGATGCACAACGGGATTGTTTATGGCTGGGAATGTTTATGGGCGGAGTGTGCGTTTATGATATTTCATCGGATCATTTTACATCCATCCCGATGATTGATGAGAATGGCCGTTCCGAGAATACGGAGATTGTACATGATTTGGCCGTAGCGGGAGAAATGCTTTATGCCGGAACATATGCGGGAGTTTATCGTATTGACATGCGGAGTGGCTGTTCGGAAAAGATCCTTGATTTATCGAGGGTTTTTAACGTGCTGGTGGATGAGCAATATCTGTATGTCGTGACGGGACAGACTAATTTCCGAGTTTATCATCTCGATGGAACGGGTCACTATCAGCCTGAATTTAGTCAGATCATTCGTGGAAACATGATCACGTCACTGTTCCGAGACAGTAAGGGGCGGATCTGGATCGGAACAACTCGTAGCGGGGCTTTGCTTTATGAGGCCGAGCAGCAACGGTTCAGATGTTTTGACAAAGCGTCCTGTGGACTTGAAAGTAATCATGTAAGTTCGATTTCCGAGACGAGTGAGGGGTGGATTGTCTTGGGTACGAACGCGGGACTTTCGCTGTTGGATATGGTCCGTGAAAAGAGTGAAAACTACAATGCACAGGGCGATTTTCCATTGCTCTCACTCGAAAACGGTTGTCTGCGTCGCAGTACGGATGGGGTGATACTTTGTGGTGGAGTGGATGGCCTTGCGGCTTTTGATGCAAAGGAGGCAACGAGTTACGGACGATCTCCTCAAATCTATTTTGCATCACTGGCAGTGAATGAACAGATTGTGCATGCAGGAGACCGTACGGGAATTTTGCAGGATGCAATGCCATATACACGGGCTATTTCGCTTCGACACAGACACAGCCTGGTTGATATCAGCCTCGGTACGGACAACTCGGGACTCTTTAACGTTCGCGATTATCAATATAAGCTGGAAGGATTTGACGAAAATTGGCGGGTACTTGATGGCCGTACCATTCGTTATATGAATTTGCCTCCGGGACATTACACGCTGTCGGTGCGTAGCCGTCCGACCAAACTTTTTGGAGAAGTCGAGCCTATACATCTTGATATCCGGGCTTATCCTCCCTTGTATGCAAGTGTTGGTGCCTATGTATTTTATGTCTTATTGATCATGGGGGTTACGGCGCTTGTTTTTCGGGCCTATTATGCTCGCAAACAACTCGAGCATTCGTTGGCCATGGAACGGATGGAGAAAGAGCATCAGAATCAGGTTACACAATGGAAGCTGGTTTTCTTTACCAATATCTCTCACGAATTCCGTACACCTTTGACGTTAATACTGGGCCAGCTGGATCTTATTGTACGTCAGCAGTTGCCGGTTACGTTGCAGAATTATCTGATGAGCGTCCGTCGCAATGCCCTTCGGCTGAGGGATCTGGTGAATGAACTGATTGATTTCCGGAAACAGGAGCAAGGTTACATGTCGTTAAAAGTAAGTCGGCAGGACCTGGTTGGATATCTTCGCGATGTATGCGATGCCTTCATGGAGTATGCCCGGATCAAGGAGATTGAACTGACCTATCGGCCAGCAATGGAAGTCCTGCCTGTTTATTTTGATCCGGTTCAATTGCAGAAGGTGTTCTATAATCTCATCAGTAATGCTTTCAAGCATACGGATAAAGGTGGACATATCGAGGTGACGCTTGATGAAGTGGATAATAAGGCGGTCATACGGGTTCGTGATACGGGACATGGCATTGATCCCCAGTTCTTTGATACGATTTTTGAGCGTTTTTATCATCACGATGCCTCTTTGCAGGATACGGGAGTAGGTATTGGTCTGGCGTTGACGAAAGGAATTGTTGAGTTGCATGGCGGTCATATTGGGGTTGAAAGCGAGGTCGGAGTCGGTTCAATTTTTACGGTGACCCTTTTCTGTAATCCTGATTTTACCGGTCGAAACAATGTTGAGGTTGTAGAGAAACAGGAGTATGTCAAACCTCACTCCATTTCTGGTTTTGTCCCCACGGCCGAGCGAATTCCTGGTGATGACGATTTGCCGCAGCTTTTGGTTGTCGAGGATGATGAGGAATTGCGGGAGATGTTCGCTACGATTTTTTCGCAGTCCTATCGTGTGATTCTGGCGTCCAACGGGGCCATGGGGTTGCGTTATGCTCGGGAGTTGCAACCCGATTTGATCGTCAGCGATGTATTGATGCCCGAGATGTCAGGTACGGAGATGTGCGTAGCGTTGAAGGGGGATTTTGCAACCTGTCATATTCCAGTTATTCTCCTCACGGCATTGAACTCCTTGGAACAGCGTATTACCGGTTTTGAGTGTGGGGCGGATGATTATGTAACCAAACCTTTCGATATGGATGAACTGTTGGTAAAGTGTAACAGTATTGTCCGAAACCGACGTTTGTTGCAGAAAAAATTTCTTGAGTCTCGTGCTGAACCAGTTCAAATTGAAAGTTTGTCGAGTAATTCGATGGATGAAGCCTTTGTTTCGAAGACTCTGAAACTCATAGAGGAGCATCTGGACAGTGAGGAACTGGGTATTCCGTTTTTGTGCCGCGAGTTGGCTTTGAGCCGTACTGCTCTTTTCTCAAAGATCAAGGGCGTATTCGGGCAAACACCTGTTGAGCTGATCCAGAATATTCGGCTGCGGGAGGCTGCACGAATGTTGCAAGAAAATACCGATTTGAAAATTATCGAGATAGCGGACCGGGTAGGAATTAACTCATTGCAGTACTTTGGAAAGCTATTCAAGGCTCATTTCGGGTGTACACCTTCAGAGTTTCGGACACGGAAAAGGTAGTTCTGGCCGGGTTCTGCGGAGGTTTTGCCGTGGCGCTGCTGGCCGTGCTGTTCCTGTAGAGGAATCCGGACCGTAAAAGAAAACCGACTCTCCATGTAAGAGAGTCGGTTTTTTCATCTCTGGACGGACGGTTGTCTGTCCCCGGAACGGAAATTCCCAGACGGAGCTCGCTCTTCCAACTTCATCGCTGTTTGCGGAGGGAAAGCCTTTTCCCGGAGCCTCTTTTGCCCCGGCCTGGCTTGGGGAACCGAAGCCGCCCGGCTCTTGGGATGCGCGTTGCCGGCTACTTCGAGAAGGCAAATCCGAGGTAGACGTTCTCATACTTCTCGAGCAGTTTGGAAACTGTCGAGAGAGCCGAGATCTTGCTGCCGAGTTCGGTTACCAGATCGACGAGTTTCGTGATCGGGAAGACCAGCTGCAGATCCGTACCGCTGATGTAGGCATGTCCCTCGACCGAGCCGAGGTTGAACTTGCCCTTGGCGAAATGGAGCGTCACGACGTGCGTTGAGGCGTCGTAATCGTACGTCCCCGAAAGTTCGCGGCTGCCCAGCTGTGCCGTGAAGCTCTTGTCCGACTGCTCGAAGGTGAAGCTGCCGGCTCCGGGCTTGAGACCGATCAGGGCATAGGCCTTTTCGAGTTGTCCCGTGACCGTAGCCTCGAGGGCGGCACCGCCGAGCTGCGAGGTGATGTCCTCGCCTTCGAACTTGACGCCGGGGCCCGTGTAGTTCCACGTTCCCGCCAGGGCGAATTCGGTCAGTTTGCCGTCCGTAGCCTCGTCGACGGCCGTGGTGGCGATCTTCTTCAGGGCATCCTTCCAGTCCTGAGCTGCGGCCGAGGCTGCCACGAGCAGCACGACCGCCGTGAATAGGAGTTTTCTCATCGTTATCGGTTTTTGGAACGGAGCCCCGCACGAACGAACAGGTGGGGCTCCGGGTGTTTTACAGCGTGTCGATTTCGCGGAGCCACACCTCGGCCGCGGCATCGGAGGGCATGCGCCAGTCGCCGCGCGGCGAGAGGGTCACCGTACCGACCTTCGGGCCGTCGGGCATGGCCGAACGCTTGAACTGCTGGGCGAAGAAGCGGCGGAAGAAGACCCGGAGCCACTTGAGGATCGTTTCGCGGTCGTAGCTTCCGTCGAAGGCCACCTCGGCCAGATGGAGGATCTTCTCCGGCCCGAATCCCAGCCGCACGAAGTTGTAGAGGAAGAAGTCGTGTAGTTCGTAGGGACCCACCAGATCTTCGGTCTTCTGTGCGATCTTGCCGTCGGGGTCGGCCGGCAGCAGTTCGGGGCTCACGGGCGTGTCGATGATGTCGAGCAGCGTAGCGCGTGTCGCGGGGTCGTTCTCCGTGTCGGCGACCCACCTTACCAGATGGCGCACCAGCGTCTTGGGCACCGAGGCGTTGACGCCGTACATCGACATCTGGTCGCCGTTGTAGGTGGCCCAGCCGAGGGCCAGTTCCGAAAGGTCACCCGTGCCGATGACGAGTCCCCCCTCCATGTTGGCCACATCCATCAGGATCTGGGTCCGTTCGCGAGCCTGGGCGTTTTCGTAGGCGGCCGAACGGTCCGCGGGATCGAGGCCGATGTCGTGGAAATGCTGCATGCAGGCGTCGCGGATCGGGATTTCGCGCACGGTGACGCCCAGTCCGTGCATCAGCTCCAGGGCGTTGCGGTAGGTGCGGTCGGTGGTCCCGAATCCCGGCATGGTGATGCCGATGATCCCCGTGCGGTCGAGCTTCAGCAGGTCGAACGTGCGGACCGTCACCAGCAGCGCCAGCGTCGAGTCCAGCCCGCCCGAGATCCCCACCACGGCCCGCGAACAGCGGGTGTGGCGCAGCCGCTGGGCCAGACCGTGCGACTGGATGCGGAAGATCTCCTCGCAGCGTTCGCTGCGGTGCTCCTCGTCCCTGGGCACGAACGGCATCGGGTCGATGTCGCGGTCAGGCACCGCCGAGCGAAGCCCTTCGGGGATCTCCATCTCGATGACGGTGTTCTCCGAGGCGGCCTCGTTCAGCCGGAACGAGGTGTTGCGGCGCCGTTCGAACTCCAGACGCTGGATGTCGATATCGGCCACGACGAGCTGCTCCTCAATCGAGAAGCGTTCGGCTTCGCGCAGCACGGTGCCGTTTTCGGCGATCAGCCCGTTTCCGGCGAAGACCAGATCGGTCGACGACTCGCCGAAGCCGGCCGAGACGTAGACGTAGCCCGACAGCGTCCGGGCCGACTGCTGCGCCACCAGACTCCGCAGATAGGCGTGCTTGCCGGCCATTTCGGGCGAGGCCGAGAGGTTGAAGATCACCTTGGCGCCGTTCAGCGCCAGCTGCGACGACGGGGGGATCGGGGCCCAGAGATCCTCGCAGATCTCCACGCCGAACTCCGCGCCGTTGATTTCGAACGTCAGATCGGCGCCGAAATCCACCTCCCGGCCGTCGATGAGGATCTGCTCCTCCGTGATGCCGGCCCCCGAGGCGAACCAGCGGTCTTCGTAGAATTCGCCGTAGTTGGGGATGTAGCTCTTCGGGACGACGCCCAGCATCTTCCCCTGCGACATCACCACGGCACAGTTGTAGAGCGTCGAACCGTGGCGCAGCGGGGCGCCGACGATCACCGCCAGCGGCAGTTTGCGCGTCGCCCGGGCCAGCCGTGCCAGCGCCTCCTCGGCGGCGTCGAGCAGCGTCGGCTGCAGCAGCAGGTCGCCGCACGTGTAGGCCGTCACGGCCAGCTCCGGGAAGGCCACGATCTCCACGCCGTGGCGGGCGGCCTCCTCGGCCAGCGCCGCCATGCGTTCCATGTTTCCGTTGCAGTCGGCGACTCGCAGCGAGGGGATCGCCGCCGCCACCTTCAGAAATCCGAACTTGTCCATCCTCTCCGCCGCGTTATTCGGCCCAGAGCTGTGCCAGGTTCAGGATCACCTGCTGTGCCTTGCGCATGGTCGTCAGCGAGCAGTATTCGAACTTGCCGTGGAAGTTCATGCCGCCGGTGAAGAGGTTCGGGCACGGCAACCCCATGAACGAGAGGCGTGCGCCGTCCGTACCGCCGCGGATGGGCCGCACCAGGGGCTTCACGCCGGCCATCTCCATGGCCTTCAGCGCGCGGTCGATCAGCTGCGGATGGGGCTCGACCATCTTGCGCATGTTGAAGTACTGGTCCTTCATCGTGAGGGTCAGCACCTCGTCGCCGTACTTCTTCTTCAGCAGGTCGACGCACGCCCACATGAAGACCTTCCGCTGTTCGAAGCGGTCGGCATCGTGGTCGCGGATGATGTAGCTCAGCGAGGCCTTCTCGACCGTGCCGTTCACCCCGACGCAGTGGTAGAAACCCTCGTATCCTTCGGTGAACTGCGGGCGCTCGGCGGCGGGCAGCAGCGTCTGCAGCTCGCAGGCCACGTCGATGGCGTTGATCATCTTCGACTTGGCGTAGCCCGGATGGACGTTGCGGCCCTGGATTTCGATCTTGGCGCTGGCGGCGTTGAAGTTTTCATACTCGAGTTCGCCCTCCATGCCGCCGTCGACCGTGTAGGCGAAGTCGGCGCCGAAGGCCTTCACGTCGAAGAAGTCGACGCCGCGGCCCACCTCCTCGTCGGGGGTGAATCCGATGCGGATCTTGCCGTGCTTGACCTCGGGGTGGGCCATCAGGTACTCGGCGGCGGTCATGATCTCGGCCACGCCGGCCTTGTCATCGGCGCCGAGCAGCGTCGTGCCGTCGGTGTGGATCAGCGTGTGCCCCTTGAAGAGGGCCAGTTCGGGGAAATCCTCGACGCGCATCGTCAGATGGCCGTTCAGCACCAGGTCGCCGCCGTCGTAATCCTCCACCACGCGCGGTTTGACATCCTTGCCGCTCATGTCGGGCGACGTGTCGACGTGGGCGATGAAGCCGATCACGGGGGCGTTTTCGCACCCCTCCGAGGCGGGCACCGTCCCCATCACGTAGCCGTACTGGTCCATCGTCACCTCGGTCATGCCGAGCGAGATCATCTCCTGACGCAGGGCATCGAGCAGCACCTTCTGTTTTTCGGTCGAGGGGAAGGTCGTGCTCTCCTCCGACGACTGGGTGTCGTAGGAGACGTATTTCAGAAATCGTTCTTTGAGATCCATATCTGCTTGTTTTTAGGTATTTTACGCGATTATTCCTCCTTTTTGGCGCGGAGCGTATGCCACGAGAAGTAGCCGATCAGCACCAGATACATCACCAGACCGGTCCATTCGGCGGCGTTCGACGAGGCCCATCCCGAGAGGAACCAGTCGACGTTGCAGAACTTCAGGATGGCGCTCACGACGCCCATCAGCGCACCGCCGGCGATGAATCCCGAGGCGATCAGCGTACCGCGGTCCAGCCGGGCCTTGTTCAGGGCGGCATCCTTCGAGCGGGTCGAGACGAACCAGGCGATCAGACCGCCGACCACCAGCGGGGCGTTCAGATCCATCGGGATGAACATGCCCAGTGCGAAGGCCAGTGCCGGCACGCCGATAGCCGTCAGCACCAGTGCCAGCGCCGCGCCGCAGAAGTAGAGCATCCAGGGGGTCTGGCCGCCGGTCATCAGCGGCTGGATCACCGCCGCCATGGCGTTGGCCTGCGGAGCGACGAGGGCCCCTTCACCCACGAAGCCGTAGGATTTGTTCAGCACGATCATCACGCCGGCCACCGTAGCCGCCGAGACGAACGTCCCGAGGAACTTCCACGCCTCCTGTTTGCGGGGCGTCGTGCCGAGCCAGTATCCGATCTTGAGGTCGGTGATGAATCCGCCGGCCATCGAGAGGGCCGTGCAGACCACGCCGCCGATGATCAGCGCGGCGGTCATGCCCGTCGTGCCGCTCAGCCCCACCGACACCAGCACCAGCGACGAGAGGATCAGCGTCATGAGCGTCATGCCCGAGACGGGGTTCGAACCCACGATGGCGATGGCGTTGGCGGCCACCGTCGTGAAGAGGAACGAGATGATGAAGACGATCAGGATGGCCGTGACGGACTGTACCCAGCCGTCGAGCAGGCCGAAGTGGAAGAAGACGAAGATGCAGATGAGCGTGGCGATCAGGATCGTGAGGATGCGCTTCATCGAGATGTCGCGCTGCGTGCGTTCGGTGGTAGCCTGGCCCTTCTTGCCGCCGCCGAACTCCGAGACGGCGAGCCCTACGGCCTGGCGGATGATCTTCGACTGGCGGACGATGCCGATGATGCCGGCCATGGCGATGCCGCCGATGCCGATCGGTTTGCCGATGAAGGTGTAGAGGTTTTCGGCCGAGAGCAGTTCCGAGGGGTTGACCAGCAGTTTTTCATTCGTCACGCCCAGCAGCGAGGTGAGAGCCGCGGGATCGAGCGCCTCGGCCAGCGAGCCGACGACCGGCACGATGACGAACCACACGAGGCACGAGCCGGCGGTGATGATCAGCGCATATTTCAGACCGATGATGTACCCCAGGCCGAGCACGGCGGCCGAGGTGTTCAGTCCGAAGACGACCTTGAACTTGTCGGCCGCGACCTGTCCCCAGGCGCAGATGCGGGTCGAGACGGCGTCGGTCCACAGTCCGAACGTTCCGACCACAAAGTCGTAGATGCCGCCGACGAGACCTGCCACGGCGAGCAGTTTGGCCTGATTGCCGCCCTTTTCGCCCGAGACGAGCACTTCGGTGGTGGCCGTCGCTTCGGGGAAGGGGTATTTGCCGTGCATCTCCTTGACGAAGTACTTGCGGAAGGGGATCAGCAGCAGGATGCCGAGCAGACCGCCGAAGAGCGACGAGAGGAAGACCTGCCAGAAGGCGGCATCGAGACCGAGGATGTAGAGGGCCGGGAGTGTGAAGATGGCGCCGGCGACGATGACGCCCGACGAGGCGCCGATCGACTGGATGATGACATTCTGCCCGAGCATGTTTTTCTTGCCCAGCAGGGTGCCCATGCCGACGGCGATGATGGCGATCGGGATGGCGGCCTCGAAGACCTGGCCGACGCGCAGTCCGAGGTAGGCTGCGGCGGCCGAGAAGATGATGGCCATCACGACGCCCATCGTGACGGAGTAGGGGGTCACCTCACGCGGTGAGGAGCTGGCCGGCATGACGGGAGTGTACTCCTCGCCGGGTTTGAGTTCGCGGTAGGCGTTCTCGGGTAGCGATGTCTTGGGTGTTTCCTGTGTCATGGAGAGTATGCTTTGAAGCGTTTGACGTTGCGTGTTTGGGACTGCGGTTTTCGGATTGCGGGATCGAGCGTGGAGGCCTGCATCCGCAACTGCAGGTTTCTGGGTTGCGGCGGCCGGAATGCCTGTATCCGGTGGTGTCATTTCCCGGCGGGCGGAAAGCCTGTGTCCCGGGGCTCAGTGTTCTTGAGCTCCTGCGTCCCTGTCGGAGCGGCAGGGACGGCCGGGCCGACGGATCCGGATCGACGGCCCGGGGTTCTGTCGCCCGGCTGCCGGCCGGGGATCAGCGGTTGTCGCCGCTGCCCGAGATCTGGTGGCGCTGCATGCGTGAGCGGAGCTTGTCGACATTCATCCGGGCCACCTCCTCGAGGTCATAGCCCAGGTCGCGCGAGAGGGTGGCGCAGTACCAGAGCACGTCGCCGATCTCCTTGACGATTTCGAGCCGTTTTTCGTCGGTAAACTCCTTGTGTCCGTCGCGGATGACCTTCTTGACCTTGTCGGCGACTTCGCCGGCTTCGCCCGTCAGGCCGAGCGTGGGATAGACGATGCGGCTGTCTTCGGGATAGATGGCCGTTTCGAGTGCATGCTGCTGGTATTCGTTCAGTGTCATGTATGAAATGTTTTTATTTTGTAATCCGGATAGTGAATCCGGGTAACAAAAATAGCAAAATTTTGTAAGAATTGCGTAAAAAGCCCGGCAGACGACCGAAAAATCGGGGCTGCCGGGCCGGGAAAGAGGCATCCGCTGGGGGTGTCTGTCAGAATCGATAGCCGATGTACAGGCGCAGGGCGAAGTTTTTCACCGAGGTGTCATTTTCGCTCAGGGCGAGGAATCCGCGGAGCATCTCCACGCCGATGGCCATGTGTGAGACGCTGTAGCGTAAATCCGTGGCCCAACCCATGTCGAAGCGCTTGATGCCGGCGCCCTCGTCTCCGAAATAATCACGTTCGCTCGGTTTTGAGGAGCTGCTGCCCTCGACGGTTGTGGAGATCTGGCCTCCGATTCCGACGCCGAAATAGGGGCCGATTCCGATGCTCAGATTTTTTTTCTCATCTCCGTAAATATACCGAGCCGGGATGATTGCTTCGACATACCAGGCGGTTCCGGTTTCGTTCCGGGTCAGGTTGGCATTGCCGATGCTGCCCAGTTCCTCCTTGTATTTCATGCCTTTCAGGGCGATTCCGAGTGTAGGTTCCAGTACGATCTCTTTTTTCCAGAGATTGAAGGTGCGGCCGTATCCGGCGTTGAAGGCGAAGCGGCTGGTCGGGGCGTCGATTCCGGTCCATTTGGCCAGTCCGACGCCGACGCGGAACAGATTGGCATAGTTGGACTGGTGTTGCCGTTTGCGGACCCGGATGTTGATGACGATCTCTTTTTTCGAGGTGTCGCCGATCGGTTTCATGACCAGCGGCCAGGCCGGATCGGCGGGTTTCCGGAGGGCTCCCGTAATGGCATCGACCGGGAATCCGATGACGGCCAGCGGCGGACTGGGTATGACATTGAGGATGGCGACCGCATTGAATTTTTTCTGGAGTTGGAGCGAGTCGGAGGCGTAGTTGCGGGCGCTGGAGGTAACGGTGATCGGGAGGTTTTTCCGTCTGATCTTGGTTGCGTAGGGGAGTGAGACGTCGGGGTGGATCTCTTCGCCGATCCTGAGTGTGACGGGAGGGGTTTCCGATTCGGACGAGCTTTCGAACGTAATCTGTTTTTTGCTTCCACAGAAAATCGTGGCGCAGGAGCTGCATCCGCATAGTACGCATATCAACAGCGTGATTTTCAAGGCTTTCATTTTGGTGGGTTTGAGGGTGGAAGGATTTAGAACAGACACATAAAAAACGTGGACTTGTCTGGATTTGCTTTTCGAGGCCTTAGGAAACCGTGTAGTACAAATACAGAATGAAGCCCACGTCAGAGACGTGAGCGTCAAACTTCATTCCTTGTACTACTTTCTGAAAGGTCCTAAGTTTCGAAAAGCAAGAAATAAAGATAACGCTTTTTATATGTTTTGTACCGGCGCTTTTCGTGCGGTGACGGTACGGGATGGTGTCATGTCGTGAAGAGTCGGCTGGTTATTTCTCCATAGGCAAATGTTTTTTTGTTGTGCGTATTATGCAAATATACGGATTTAAATTTTTTCGGAAGCGGTTTGCTGCAAATATTTTGTCCATATACGAAAAAATCCGGTACGGATACCGGATTTTTCACTCTTTTCGTGTCGGATGGCGGTGTCGCGTCGGATTGCGGCGACCTGTCCCCGGGAATTGTGGCGGGTGTGGGGATTTTCACCGTTTCGCCCTCCGGATTCAGAGCCGGTCGAGCACCTTCTCCAGTCCGATGCCGTGCGAACCCTTCACCAGCACCAGCGCATTGTCGACGGGCTGCTCCTCCAGCCGCTGCCGCAACTCCTCCTGCGAGGCGCAGAGCGTCACCCTTTCGGGCTTTGCGTCCATCGCCTCCCACGCCCGGGCAAACTCCCCGCCGACGAGCATGACCTCCGCCGAGCGGTCCTGTGTGGCCTGGCGGATCACCGTCTCGTGTTCCGGCGTGGACCAGGCCCCCAGTTCGAGCATGTCGCCCAGGATCAGCACCCGCCGCCGTCGCTCCCCGAGGGGTTCGTTCAGCACGTTCTCGACGGCCGCCCGCATGCTGCCCGGATTGGCGTTGTAGCAGTCGGCGATGACCGTGTTGCGGCGGGTCTCGATGCGTTGCGAACGGTGGTTGTCCGGCACGTAGTCGGCCACGGCTCTGCGGATTGCCTCCTCCGCAACCCCGAACCGGCGGCCGACCGCCACGGCTGCCGCAATGTTGAAGCGGTTGTAGCCCCCTTCGAGGTGGCTCTCCACGCCGTCGGCCAGCGACGTCGCGTAGTACTCGACGGCCAGCGAGGGCCGTTCGGCCGCCATTTCGCACAGCGTCTGGTCCTCCTCCCGCACGAAAGCCTGTCCGCCGTGCGAGGCCAGAAAGTCGAACAGCTCGCCCTTGCCGCGGCGAACCCCTTCCGGTCCGCCGAACCCTTCGAGATGGGCCCGCCCGATGTTGGTCAGCACTCCGTAGTCGGGTTCGGCGATCGAGACCAGCAGGGCGATCTCGCCGCAGGCGCTGGCCCCCATCTCGACGATGCCGAACTGCGTTTCGGGCGTCATGGCCAGCAGCGTCAGCGGTACGCCGATGTGGTTGTTCAGGTTGCCGTGCGTGGCGTAGATCCGGAACCGCGCCGCCAGCACGCGGCTGATCAGCTCCTTGGTTGTGGTCTTGCCGCTGCTGCCCGAGATGGCGAGGATCGGAATCCCCAGCGTGCGGCGGTGGAGACGGGCCAGCTGCTGGAGCGCCGTGAGGGTGTTGCCGACCAGCCGGATGCGCGGATCGACGGCCGCCGCCGGATCGTCGCAGACGGCCGCCACGGCCCCCTTGTCGAGCGCTTCGCGGGCAAAACGGTTGCCGTCGAAGTTGGCACCCCGCAGGGCAAAGAAGATCGAACCCGGCTCGATGTGCCGGGTATCGGTCGAAACGTGCGGATGGGCACGGTAGAGATCGTACAGATCAGATATGCTTGTCTCCATTGTGGAACTTGACTTCGTCGATGAACTTCTTGATGTTCTGCTCCTCGGCGCGGGGGCAGATCATCAGCACGTCGTCCGTATCGACGACGATGTACTCCTTCAGTCCGCTGATGACGGCGATCTTGCCCCTGGGCAGCGAGACGATCGACGAGCGCGTGTCGTAGAGGTAGCACCCCTCGTCGGGGATGGCGTTTGCATAGCGGTCCTTGCGCGAGTGCTGGTAGACCGAGCCCCACGTCCCGACGTCGCTCCAGCCGAACTCGCCGCAGCGCACATAGACGTTGTCGGCCTTCTCCATGATGCCGTAGTCGATCGAGATGGCGCGGCACTCCGAGAAGGCGATCTCCACGACGCGGCGTTCGTCGTCGGTCCCGACGGCCTGCATCACCCCGCTGAAGAGGGCGTGGTGTTCGGGGAGATACTTTTCGAAGGCCTCGATGATCGAGCGCACCTTCCAGATGAAGATGCCCGAGTTCCAGAAGAACTCGCCGCACTGGATGAAGGTCTGGGCCAGTTCGAGATTGGGTTTTTCGGTGAAGCACTTCACCTTGCTGATGGGTTTCGAGTCCGAGACCTGGATGTATCCGTATCCGGTTTCGGGGCGGGTGGGCTTGATGCCCACGGTCATCAGCGCATCGTGCTCCGCGGCGAAGGCCATGCACTCCTGGATGATCGCGCGGAAGTCGTCCTCGTTGAGAATCAGGTGGTCCGACGGCGTGACAATCATCTCGGCATCGGGGTTGACCTTCATCAGCGTGTAGGCCGCATAGGCGATGCACGGAGCCGTATTGCGTCCGACGGGTTCGCAGAGCACCTGCCGCGGGTCGAGTTCGGGAAGGTGCTCCAGGACCAGTTTCTTGTATTTGTCGTTCGTCACCACAAGGAAGTTCTCCGGGGGGACGATTTTTGCAAAGCGTTCGTAGGTGTGGCGGATGAAGGATTTGCCCGTTCCGAGGATGTCGAGGAACTGTTTGGGCATCGACTGCCGGCTCTTGGGCCAGAAGCGGGTTCCGATACCTCCCGCCATGATAACACAATATTTATTGCTCGCCATAAGTTATTATATGGAGTTAACTACGACAAAGATAAAAATATTTTGTAACTTTGCCGCCTATCGGGGATTAAATTTCATCCCCAAGCCGGAAACCATGCGGGCGGTGGCGGCCACGGGCCGCTGCGTGCCGGATGCGTGCCGGAAGCGAAAAACATACGGGCCATGAAAGTCAAATTCTTTACCATACCCAATCTGCTGACGCTCTCGAATCTCATGTGCGGCAGCTTTGCGGCACTCTCGGCGCTGGTCTACGGCAACCTCGAATGGGCCTTCTGGTTCGTGGTGCTGGCCGCGCTGTTCGACTTCTGCGACGGCTTTGCGGCGCGGCTGCTCCACCAGAGTTCGCCGATCGGGCTGCAGCTCGATTCGCTGGCCGACATGATCTCCTTCGGATTCGTCCCCGCGGCGGTGCTCTACACGATGACCACCCGCACGATGGGCGAGGAGCAGGTCGTGCTGCGTTACGTCTATGCACTGGCGAGCTTCCTGCTGGCGGCCTTCTCGGCGCTGCGGCTGGCCAAGTTCAACATCGACGACTCGCAGCACGAGGAGTTCTGCGGTCTCCCGACGCCGGCCAACGCCCTCTTCTTCACCTCGCTGGGTCTGATCTCCGCCCGCACGGGCTTCGATTTCGGCGGCGAGGCTCTGATCGGCATCATGCCCGTCATGGCGTGGCTGCTGATCTCGCCCGTGAGGATGTTCTCGCTCAAGTTCCGGGGTTTCGGCTGGAAGGGAAACGGGATCCGTTACCTCTTCCTGGCGCTGTGCGTGGTGCTGATCGTCGTGCTGCGCCTCTACTCCATCCCCGCCATCATCCTCCTCTATATCCTCATTTCGGCCGTCCGCTGGGGGATCCGTCTCCAGCAAAAGGCTGAGGGTAAGGGAGATTTGTAAAATTAAAAATTTTTAATTATATTTGCCGCGGATTTCCGCTCTTTGTTTGTTGTGATGTCGAGACTCACGAAGCGCATACGGCTCCTCTTCCTCTTCGGCGTGCTGCTCGCCGCCCCGGCGGTGCTGCACGCCCAGGGATTCGATGCAAGCACCCTGCAACGCGCCATGCAGAACGGCCAGGGCGGCTCGCTCTACGGCTCGAACCCCTACGAACAGACCGGCGAGGAGGGCGAGGGGGAACAGCAGCAGACGCAGGACTCGACCAAGAAGCGCAAGATCCGCAAGCCGCTGGAGTCGTACTTCTTCAGCGACTCGATCCGCGCGCTGAACAACTTCATGTGGCACGTCAAGCGTGACTACAACCGGGTGGAGATCGGACCGTTGGACACGATGCTCACCGATTACCGGATCGACTATCCGTTCTATCGCGAGGATGTGGGCGACATCGCCCAGGGCGCCCTCGGGCAGACATCGCTGCCGCTGAACTACTTCCGACGGCCGCAGTTCTTTGACTTCAGTTTTGCGAGTCCCTACTACGCCTATACGTACAACATGGAGAACGTCCCCTTCTACAACACGAAGCGGCCGCTCATCCGGATGAATTACGCCGAGTCGGGGCAGAAGCGTTACCGCGAGGAGAATTTCGGCATCATGGTCGCCCAGAACATCTCGCCGACCACGGGCTTCAACGTCGACTACAAGTCGCGCGGCACGAAGGGGCAGTACATCTGGTCGCGCACGAAGAACCACAACCTCTCGCTGGCGGTGAGCCATACGGGGCGCCGCTACTCGATCCACGCGGCCTACTACAACAACCACATCGAACAGCAGGAGAACGGCGGCGTGGTCGGCAAGTGGGCCATCGCCGATACGACGTTCAGCATGGCGTCGGGCGTTCCGATGCGTCTGGCCGACGCCGAGGCGCAGAACACCTACCGCAACAACGCCTTCTTCGTCACACAGTCGTACGGTATCCCGCTGCAGCGGCTGACCGAGAGCGACTTCTCGATGGCCGGACTCTCGGCCGTCTACATCGGCCACTCGTTCGAGTACAGTTCGTGGAGCAAGGTCTACTCCGACAAGAACGCCCCCTTCATCAACGAACGGGGCCATCGCGACGAGAACGGCGATTTCGTGGCCGATACGATGAACTACTACCAGAACTGGTTCATCAACCCGGTCCAGACGCGCGACTCGATCTACGAGCGGGTCATCTCGAACCGGGTCTTCATCCAGGCCCAGCCCTGGGACCGCAACGGGGTGGTGGGAACGATCGACGCCGGCATCGGCCTCGATCTGCACACCTACTCGCAGTTTGAACTGAACGACTATCTGACGGGCCGTTATACGACCGAACACCGGACCAGCTGGTTCGCCTACGGCTCCGTCAGCGGAAAGATAAAGAAGTATGTCGACTGGGACGGGAACCTGAAGTTCTACCCGTCGGGATACAGAGGCGGAGACCTCTCGGTCGGTGCCCACCTGGCACTGACGGGCTATCTCCGCGGACACCCCCTGATTCTCGAGGGCCGCTTCTCGCTGGAGCGGCGCTCGCCGACCTACTGGCAGGAGAATCTATTCTCGAACCATTATGTATGGAACACTCCTTTGGACAAGGAGAATGAGACTCGGTTAGAGGTGAAGTTTTCGGTCCCCGACTATGCTTTCGAGGTCGGGGCCTGGCAGGGCGTTGCGACGAACAAGATCTACTACGCGTCGGACAGCAACGTCGCCCAGTATGACGGAAGCGTCAGCCTCACGAGCGTGTATGCCCGCAAGGATTTCCGCCTCGGCGGACTTCATTTGGACCACAGGGTATTGTTGCAGTGGAGCACGAATCAAGAAGTTGTACCCGTGCCGCTTCTGAGCGCCTTCCTCTCGTACTACTACGAGTTCTGGGTTGTGCGCGACGTACTGCGCCTGCAGATCGGACTCGACGGCCGTTACAATACGCGTTACTACGCACCCGGCTACAATCCGGCACTGTCGGTGTATTACAACCAGCGCGAAGAGGAGGTGGGGAATTATCCCTACATGGACGCCTTCGTGATGGCGAAGTGGAAGAGAATGCGGATCTTCCTGAAGTATCAGCATGTGAACAAGGGACTGTTCGGAAACGGAGAGTATTTCTCGGCAGCCCGTTACCCGTTGAATCCGGGTATGTTCAAGATCGGCATCTCCTGGGGGTTCTATGATTAGCGTGCTGTTCTGCGCGGTATGAACTGCCCGCAAAACAACCTTTTATGCTGAAAAAGACTGTTTTAACGTTTGCGTTCTTAACCATTTTAACAACTTTTTACGGCTTTAACGCCCATCTCGGCACCTCCGTGACGGAAGATGTGCTGAGCGAAGAGGCCGAAATGAGCAATGCTCCTCTTGCCGAGGGCTGCTACGTTATTTCGGCCTATGACAACCTGATTCGCCGCATCAGCGAACAGGAGGGACATGACTGGCGCCTGATGAGCGCCATCGCGTATCACGAATCGCGTTTCGAGCCCGATCTCACCTCGCGCAGCGGGGCGTGCGGGCTGATGCAGATCATGCCTTCGGTGGCCCGGCAGTTCGAGGTCCCGACGGATCGGATCGCCGATCCCGAGACCAATGTCTGGCTGGCCAACAAGCTGATGACGGAGATTCAGTCGACCCTCCGCATTCCGGAGGGGACCCCCGAGAAGGACCGCATGAGCATCGTGCTGGCCTCCTACAACGGAGGCATCGGCCATGTGAACGATGCGCGGCGCCTGGCTCGTCTGAACGGCGAAGACCCCAATTCGTGGGAGGTCGTGGCCCGCTATCTGACCCTGAAGTCTCAGCCCGAGTACTATGAGAACGAGGTGGTCAAGTGCGGACGTTTCACCGGTAGCCGTCAGACGCTGGCCTATGTGAACGACGTGATAGGACGCTACGACAAGTACTGTCGCATTGCCGGGAGGTAATCCCTGACAGACCATACGAAAAAAAGCAGCGCTTCGGAATCTCCGAAGCGCTGCTTTTTTTGTGCGGTTGGCAGTGGTGGGGCCTGAAAGCCCCCGGATGCAGAGCCGAACCGGCCGAAAAGCCGGCCGGCTCAGTTCGAGCCGGTAACGGGGGTGTAGATCAACTCGAAGTCATCGACCCACATGACGCTCTGGTCGCTGCCGATGAAGTAGTCGCCCCAGCGCGAGGCCGAGCAGACCACCATCAGATGGGTCGGTTTGCGGTCGGTCGAGCGGTAGTCGATCGGGATGGTGATCTGGGTCCACTCGTCGACGCTTTCGGTGAAGATCTTCGCACCGTAGCCGATCACATCCTCGCCCTGCGGGTTGAAGAAGGTCTTCACGTCGCGGGTGTCGATGCTCACCGGGCAGTTGTCCGAACCGAATGGCTGACCGCCGTTCGAGTCGTTTCCTGCACCGTCCTTGCCCATGCCGTACTTCTCCTTGGTCCAGGTGCCGAGGGCGATGTAGATCGAGCCGTTGTCGGGGTCACCCTTCTTGAGGTTCTCGCCCGCGGGCATGTTCGACCCGAGCTGGGTGATGTTGCCGCGGTTGTACTTCACCCAGACGCGCAGCGCCGTGGGACGCAGTGCGAAGGGACGGCCGAAGTTGACGATGCCGTTCGTGCCCTTCGTGGCGGCGAATTCGCCCGTGAAGAGGTTGCCGGCGGCCAGCTTGACCAGGACGTTCGTCGTGGCGAGTTTGGCCGACTTCGTGCCGGAGGTTCCCGGACGGGTCTGCGTCTCGTCGGGGGTGGTGACGTTGTATTTGTCGCCGAGTGTCACGGCGCCGTTGTTGCCCGATCCCCAGAAGGGCTCGATCCCCTTTCCGCTCTGGTCGGAGAGGAAAGGAAGCCACGGATTGCCGGGTTTCGACCAATCCTCCATGCCGCTGTTGGGCAGCTGCTCGACGCGCTCGGTGGTGACGGTCGTGGGGTCGCTTTCGTCGTCGCCGCAGTAGGATTTGAACTGGTAGGTCGTCAGCGGTTCGGCCTCGAAGGCGGCCGAGAAGCTGCCGCCGTCGATCTTCACGTCGGGCACCTCGCTCCACTCGCCGTTGGTGCCGACGCGGTAGCGGAAGCCCATCTGCTGACCCTCGACGCCCGATGCGCGCAGCCAGACGACGCCCGACCAGGCATCAACCGCTTCGGTCGTCACCGTGCGGTCGGTCGGCAGCACGTAGAGCACCCACCGTTCGGTGCGTCCGTGGCAGGTGACATCGACGAAGTGGGGCGTGCCGAGCGTCGGATCACCTGCGTCGGGCGAGCTGTAGTCCAGCGTCGAGAGCTCCTCGATCGTCGGCGAGTAGGTGGTCTTGACGGTTTCGGTATCGGCCGGTCCGAGCTTCAGCTCGGTGATCTTCACCCGGCTGCGGTCGGCCTCCTTGGCGACGTAGGCCTTGGCGATGCGGTTCTTCAGATCGAACTCCGTCGTGCCGACCTGTCCCTCGACGCGGAAGCTGCGCGTGATGGTCTGTTCGGCCGTGATCTGCCAGTCGTAGTCCGTGTAGAGGTGGAGCGTGACGTAGATCGGCGTCCGCAGGTCAAACGTCCCGACCAACTCGCGTGACGGGCGGATGTTGTCGAGGAACGTCTGCCGGTCGATGTTGGTGTTGTGGGGGGTGACGGCGTAGGCGACGCTGTCGATGCGGACGTTCTGAATATCGGTCGCTTCGTCGAGCGTGAGGGTGACGGTGCGGGTCGTCAGGTCGATCGACGCGACGGTGAAGCCCTCGCCGCGGATCTCGTTGATGGCGACCTCGACCGTCGGATAGGGGATGTCGTTCTTGATGCACGACACGCCCGCAAGGGCCGCAGCGGCGAGCAGGTAACTGATCAGTCGTTTCATGCGTTATCTCTTTTTCTTGTCCCACATGTGGATCGTCATGCCGATGTTGATGGCCAGGATGTTGAGTTTGAACTTCATGTTCGAGGCCTCGCGGCTGCCGATCTTGTTCCCCAGTTCGTCCTTCTGGGTGACGGAGGTGTACTGAATACCGCCCAGTCCGAACGAGAGGGTCGCGCAGACGTTGGGGAAGATGTAGACCGCCGCTCCCGGATTAAACGCCAGTTTGAGCTGCGTATTGTCACTGAAGGTCTGTTTGATCTTTCCCTCCGACTCGTAGGAGAAGCGCGACGTACCGGTCGAGACCGAGAGTTCGAACTCGGCGAAGAGTCCGAAGCGGCCCTTCTGGTCGAGACCCGCATACGAGCGGTGGAAGATGCCGTAGGAGTAGTTGTCGCTCTTGAAGTCGAGGTAGGGGATATTCAGCGAGACGTCGTTGCTTTCGCCCAGATCGAAGATGGCACCCTTGTCGAGCGTACCGCTCATGTGGGTGTATCCGAAGCGGGCGCCCAGACAGCGGTTGTCGCGGTAGAAGTATCCGACGAAGGGGCGGATTGTGGCCATCGTACCGTCGGCATTGATGTTGTCCAGGATGAGCAGCACGTCGGTGTCGTCGCTCGAGAGGGTTCCGTACGAGGCCGTCAGACCCATGATCACCTCCCCCTTGTAGGCGAACTTCAGCTTGTTGATTTCGCGGTCGATGCGTCGGCGCGTGGGGAGGAAGTGCTGTTTGACGGGCTGGGTCTTACGGATGAGGGTATCGGTCAGCACGGAGCGTTTCTCGGCCTTTTTCGGGGCGAACGACGGGGTGTCGAACGGCGACGGATCGGTCGAGTGCGATTCGAAGAGTCGGGGCGTGGCCTCGGCCGGGGTCAGTGCGGCGGCCGGGAGCGTCGTTCCGAGGATCAGGAGCAGGATAAGTATGCGTTTCATGGCGTTCCGGGTTTAGAGATAGAAGGCCATACCGAGGCCGATCGAGAAGATGTTGACCTTGAAGTTCATCTGGCTCAGGTTGCGTTCGCCGACAGTGACCTGGTTGTGGACCTGCTCGGTGTGGTTGAACGTGATACCCATCACGCCGACATTCACCTCGACGGCCATGTTGTTCGTGGCGAAGGCGATGATGCCGGGCGAGATACCCAGCGAGAAGGTGTATCCGGTCTGATAGGTTCCCTTGACGGGCGATCCGTTGGCAAACCGGGCCTCGGTGCCGCCGCCCGCGAGCGACATCTCGTTGAAGAGGGCGAAGCGCTTGTTGCGGCCCAGCGGGATGTACTGCCGCCAGATGGCTGCCACCTGGTAGGAGTGCTGCAGGGCGTAGTAGTCCTGCGCCTTGAGGTTGACGTTCGAATCCTCGTCGCCGAAGTTGATCGAGGCGTTGTCCAGCTTGAGCAGCGTGCGCGAGTAGATGAATCGTCCGCCGAGGGCCATGTTGCTGCGGAAGGCGTAGGCGATCATCGGGCTGACCTTGAAGGTGTAGCCCGTCGAGTTGATCCCCTCGACGACCAGGAACTGATAGCTCTTGTTGGTGTGGGTCGAGTAGGAGGCCGTACCGCCGAATATCCACTGTCCCTTCGGGATGAAGAGGTTGTGCGTATCGGTCAGACCGCGCTGGCTGCGCAGTTCGTTGATCGTGGGCTGGTGGTGTTCCGCCGACTTGCCGGCGGTATACCCGGTCTGGGTTTCGGCCGCTGCGGAGCGGGGTGCGGCGGAGGGCTCGGCCGTTTGTCCGTCGAACTGCCGGGCCGCCGGCGCCGGCGCATCGCCCGCGACGGGGAGCGGACTCTCCGTCGCGGAGCTTTGCGGACTCTGCTGGGCCGACGCTGCCGCAGGAAGCCACAGCGCAAGCGCAAGGATTGGAATCAGGATTGAGCGCATCGGTTTGCGTTTAGTCGTTAGTAAATCCATCGGAAGTCGTCGACGTAGAGGACATTCGACGTGCAGCCGTTCATGTAGTCGCCGTAGGCGCTCGTGGCGCACGAGATGACCAGCGTGTATCGGCCCGACGGACGGGTCTCGGTGTCGTAGTAGCGGATCGGAATGTCGACGGAGATCATGCTGCCTTCGGTCGACTGGCGGTCGATCACGAGCGAACCGTAGCCGATGATCTTGCCTTCGGCCTGGGTGGCGTTGTCGCCGCCGTAGATGCCCTTGGCGGGATCCCAGATCCCCTTCGGGGCGCTCGATCCCGAGGTGACGGCGTGGGTGGCGTTCCAGTCGACGATGGCCACGAAGATGCGGGCCTGATCCTGCTCGCCCGTAGCGAGCGGACCGCCGTGCTGGTTCTGGTTGACCTGGCCGAGGGTTTCGGCGTAGTAGAGCACGTGCATCTTCTGCGGGCGGGCCTGCCAGTCGTAGGGCTGGCCGAAGGAGACCGTACCGCTGGTTCCCGACTGGGCGAAGCTGCCGGTGAAGAGGTTGCCGGCGGCCAGGTTGACCAGCAGGATCGGCTTGTTGGCCTGCAGACGGGCGCAGGCGCTGCCCTGCATGCCGGTGTAGGAGCTCTGGACGCAGAGCGGGTCGCTCATCGAGTTGTTGCCGCTGTCCCAGAACGAGCCGTGGCCGTTGTTGAAGCAGCTCATCGAGCCGTCCTCCATGTCACCGCCGGGGATGGTCTGTCCGTCGGCGGTCGAGAACGAGGCGAGGCTCTCCTTGCCGTTGACCACCACGCGGCATTCGTACCGTTTGCCGGCCCAGATGCCGGTGCCCTCTTTCGGCGTGTAGACGGTCTGTCCGTTTTCGTTGGCCGACTCCTCCCACTCGACGCCGAACGAGGCGCTCCAGAGGCCGTCACCGCTGTTCGAGCCCTCCTTTTCGATCCACGAGCCGCCCTCCGTGCGGACGCCGAAGGTGACCGTTGCGGAGGAGTCGAAGATCCGGGCCCGCAGGTTGAGCGTATTGTGCCACAGGTCGTAATCGGACGACGTGGGCACGACAAGGCCCTCCAGGGCGAACAGACACGTTGCCTCGGCGCGTCCGCCGGTATTGTCGCGCACTTCGAAACGGAGCGTCTGGTCGCCGCCCGTACATCCGGCGAAGAAATCGTCCGAGAGGGTCACCGTCAGGGCCGTCTCCGACTCCTTGACGACCTGCAGACCCGCCACGGGCGACGAGACGGCCGCCAGCAGATCGTAAGGCGTGTTGTTGAGGGTCAGCCGGGCCGAGGTCATCGGCTTGACGGTCGTGATGCGGAACTGCTTCTGACCGCCTGCATAGAGCTGCGTCTGGTCGAGGTCGAAGCCGACGCCCTCGATCGTCGGATCGGGGCTCCAGATGATCGTATCGTCGTAGTCGTCCGTCGAGTCGTCGACGCGGATCGTCACCGCCTCGATCAGACCGGGTTGGTCGGGCGAGTAGCGGAACGTCAGCGTGTAGCGGCCCGGAGTCTTGACACCGGTAATCGTGCCGCTCTGCTCGACCTCTCCGCGCGAGGCGTGTTTGCCGCTGAAGTGCCACGAGAGGGCGTCAACCCCTTCGGCCAGGGTGAAGTAACCCGTAGCGTCGGTCGTATAGCGCAGCGTCGAGGGGTCGTTGGCGCGGCCTTCGTCGTAGCTCTCGCCGGGCATGACGCTCACCGAGTACGACGAACCGAAGTTCTCGGCCACGCTGGCCTCGAAGGCGACGGCGACGGCCGCATTCTGCAGCGTGCACTTCACCTCGACGGGGGTTGTCTGCCCGGCCGTCACCGTGAAGGGCTCCTCGCCGCGGTAGAAGCGTTTGGTGAACGAGGCGGCCTCCTCTTCGCCGGCCTCCACCGCTGCACGGTACGTACCGGCCAGCAGTTCGAGCCGTTCGGGCAGCCGCTCCTGCGAGGTATATTTGCGGATCAACTCTCCCTTGTCGTTGTAGAGGCGCACGGTCAGGTGCTGCATCGGGTCGTAGCCGCCGTCGGCAGCCTCGGCACGCGTCGTGAATGTCATGGCCACACCGCCCGTCGAACCCTCCGCATCGAGGTTCTCCGAGCCTTTCGAACATCCGGCCAGGGCCAGCGCCACTGCCGGAAGCAGACAGCAAATCAATCGTTTCATGGCTTTCTGCTATTTGGAGGGTTGAACGAGGGTCAGTGTCGCCGTCGTCGAGGCGCCGGCATTGTCGGTCACCCGCAGGTGGAACTTGTAGGTATTGGGCTGCCCCTCGACATCCGACGGGATATCGCTTCCGGCGAGAATGCCGACGAACTCGGCGCCCACCTTGAAGGGGATCGACGTCTGGTTGAGAACCTCGTCGCCGACCGGGAAGCCGACAACCGAGCCGAGCACTTCGGCGGCCGTGGCATCGGGATGGCAGAGGTCGACACCCGGCGAGAGGAGCGACGAGAGGCCGATTGCGTTGAGTAGCGTTCCCAGGGCCGGCGACTCGACCGTCACGAAGAGCTCCTTGATGCCGCCGTTCGGGGCCGAGATCGTGATCTCGATATCCTTGACCTCGTTCATCACGTAGGGCTCGGCCAGGTTGTGGTTGTCGGTGACCATGACGATCGTCGGGGCCTGGCTGTCGCCGCTTTCGTTCGACTTGTCGACCACGATGGTGAGCGTTGCTGCGCTCTGCTGTCCTTCCTCGTCGGTGACGCGGAAGGCGAACGAATGGGTCCCTTCGAAGGTGTAGAGCATCCACGGCAGTTCGCCGCCGATGTAGAAGCTCTTCGACGTGGCCCCCTTGACGGCGTCACCGACCGGGAAGCCGAACTGCTCGAGGACCGAAGCCTCGACGCCCGAGATCGTGCAGAGGTCGAACGACTCGATGTTCATGTCGCGGAGCGCGAGGGCGAACTGCTCGTTGGTCGACGAGATGGCGATCTCAAAGCTGGCCACCTTGCCGGGGACCGTGGCGATGATCTCGAAGGGCTCCGAGCAGAGGTGCTTCTCGTCGAACATCGAGGCCTTCAGCTGGAACTTTTCGTCGAACGAGTGTCCGGTCCACGAGAGCGTGGGGGCGCCGACGAGCGGCTGCTCCTCGTAGAGGGGTTCCCAGAGCCCCTCGGTGCCGTTGATGGTGATCGTCTCGTCGAGGACGAAGTTGTCGACCTGGATATCGAACTTGATGTCGCCCTCGTCGGCGTGGGCGATCACCAGCTGGATCTTGCGCCACTGGCCGGCCTTGACGCCCGAGATGGTCTTCGTGAACGAGACGTCGCCGCCGCTGACGAACGTACCGCTGAGGTGGAACTCCAGCTCGTTTTCGGCGGCTGCCGGCATGAAGAAGGCGGCCTGCTGACCGTCCCACTGAGCCTTCGTGAAGTCGATCTTCGCCTCGGCGAGCGAAACGGTAGCCTTCGTCTCGTCGCTAAGCTGGTCGGCCAGATCGGCCGAGCAGAGCAGCGTCACCTTGATGTTCTGCAGCGTGCAGACGATCTCCTCGATCGGGGTGGTGTTGCCCTTGGTGATCGTGAAGGGGTAGGTTGTTCCGTAGACGGGGTTGTTCCAGGCCGCGGCCTCGATCTCCTCGTCGCGGTGCGAGCAGACCTTCATCTCGTAACTGCCGGCCGGGAGCTCCATCGGGGCTTCGGCCAACCGGGCCTTCAGTTCGGCATAACTCCCTTCGAAGGGGATGTTCGAGCCGTCGGCCGTGGCGATCTTCACGCGGTAGTTCTCCGTGTCGGGGGCCGTGCGGGTTGCTGCTGCGGCCGTTTGCTCCGATTTGCCGACATCTTCGGGACGCAGGTCGGTTTCGCTGTCATAGATGACGCGCAGGCTCATGCTGCCGCTCAAAAAGCCCGTTGCGGCGGATTCGCTGCCGCCGTTTTCATGCTTCTTGTAGGGCGGTTCTTCGTTCACGCAGCCCGTCAGGACGAGGGCACCCAGTGCCAGGGCCGTGAATAATCCGGTAAAGGTTTTCATATCGTGTATCGTTTTTTATGCGTTGTGGAGGTTACTGTGCGTCGCCGTTCAGTTCGACGGTGATCGTGCGTTCTTCGAGGTAGTTGTCGTCGAGGTTGATCGTCACCGTGGCGCTTCCGTTGTCGCGGGCATCGAAGCAGAAGGTGTGCCGCGTACGGGCGACGGTCTGCTCGAGCGTCTGTTCGGGGAAGGTGTAGGTGCGGTCGAAGGCCGTACCGGTCTGGCTCTGGAGTTTGGCCGTACCGGTGAGGGTCAGCCGCGTGCCGGCCTCGACGAAGACGGCCTTTTCATCCCCCGAGCCGGGGGTGAAGGTGAAGCGGTTACCGGCCGAAGTGGTCACCGTGAAGGTGGCCTCGTGGAAGTACTGGCGGAAGGCCTCGGTCGAGGTGACGGCCACCTGCGAATTGACGATCCGGGCGGGAATGGTCTCCCGGCTCTCCTGGCGGGCGACGATCGTGAAGTCGAGTTCGCCTTCGTAGCAGGGTTTGTCGACGCCCTCGGCCTTGGCGTCGCCGCAGACGATCCGTGCGGTGTAGTTGCCGGCCTTGAGGCTCTCGTCGGCCTCGTTGAAGGCCGGGATGCTCTCCCACGAGCGGTTGTAGTCCGTACCGGTGATCGTGAGGGCGAACTCTTCGGCACTCGGGGCGGGCGTGATTTCGATTTGTGCCCGGGTGGTCATCGTGATATCGGGACGGGTGTCGATCCGGAGCGTGCCGACACCGTCGGCCGTCGACGGAGCCTCCTGTTTGGTGCATCCGCCGGCCGCGAGGGCTGCCGATGCAAGCAGAGTGATCAGTGTTGTATGTTTCATGGCGATCGTTATTTGGCGATTGAGACGCGGATGTTGTCCAGGTAGAGCCAGTAGTTGCCGTTGAATCCTCCGAAGGGGGCGGTATCCGTCGTCGAGGTGACCATCCACGAGGCGCGGGTGGTGTTGCCTGCCGCGGGGATGACGAACGAATCCTCGTAGGAGATGTTGTCGTAGTTCTGGTTCTGGTTACGGTCGGCACCCGAGGTTCCGGGGATGGTGACGTTGGTGCGCAGCAGGAAGGGGATGGCCGTCGATCCGGGCTGCCAGCCCTGTTCGGTGGTGTAGCCGCAGCTGTAGATGGCGTCGCCGTTTCCGGGGCCGGCGTCGCCGCCGAATAACTTGCGCTCGACCGACCAGCGGCCTCCCTTGTAGTTGAAGGTCACCTTGACGCGGGGCGTGCGGCCCTCCTTCAGGGCGCTGAACGGTGCCGAATCCAGACGGGCGTTGTAGGTGTTCGAGGCGATGCTCTGATTCTCGACGCGGGCGCAGATGCGCACGGCCTTGCCGGCTTCGGCTCCGACGCGGGCTGCGGTCCAGCCCTGCGTCTGCAGGCCCCACTGGCTCAGGTCGATGCCTGTACCGTCACCGCTGGCGATCGTCGTGCCGCCCACGGCCGGGTTGTCACCGTTGGTGTTGCTTGCAATCGTGGCGAAATCTTCGTACAGCAGCCAGGGCACGCTGAACGTTGCCACCTGGGTCTGCCCCTCGACCGTGACGGTCGGCATCGTGAAATTCTCGGTGAAGCGGGCGTTCGCCGAATCGTAGGTTACCTGGAAGCCGCCCAGTTCGGCCGTCGGGTTCGTATATTCGCGGAAGATGACCGGGTAGTCGCCCGTGCCCGTAACCTGGAACGTGCGGCTCTGGCTGCCATCCTCGAAGCTCCATCCCGCGGGGGCGGTCACCGTGAAGCTGTTGATCGCCTCGCCGAGCGTATTGACGCCTGTTTCGGCAAGGTGGAAGTTCAGACGGGTGAAGTGTCGTCCGGCGGTCGGGATGTTGTAGGCGATCGGCGTGGTGTGACCTGCGGCAAAGCTGCGGTCGGCGTTCAGCGGTGCGAAGCTGCGCACCTCCGATTCGCACGACTCGCCGGCGGCCACGATCGAGACCGATTCGCCCTCGCCGAGCGTAATGGGGGCGATCATCGCATAGACCACGTCTCCGGCCTCTTTCGGCGTGTCGAAACGCAGGGTCAGACGGTTGCTGCCCTGTCCGAGCTCCATGGCGGCCGCGGGATCCGTCACATCGACAGAGAGTTGTCCCGTCACCTCGCGCGGGAAGGTGAGCTCGATCTGCGAGATGGGCTCGCCGAGGTCGTTTTTCGGGATCGAGATCTTCAGCACATGGACCTTGTGACGGAACTGCAGGTTGACGATGTCCGAATTGTCGCTCACGCCGCGTTCATCCTGCTGGTCGCGTTTGCGCAGCGCCTGGGCCCCAACGACGGGCGAGGCGACCATCACGTCCCACTCGCCGTGGAACGCACCGTCCTGCACGGCCGGGATCTCGTACGAGGCCTTCATCCCGCTGGCCGAGGCCGGTACGGGCGAAACGGCATAATACGTATAGGTCTCCCTGGCCATCTCCGGGACCGAGCCGCGGAAGCTGGCCGTATTGTAGGAGGCGTTGTAGTGGTAGAGTTTGAAGGGTACGTTGTCGAGTACGGTCTGTGCGGCGGAGTTGACGGCCCAGAGTGCGAGGCGGTCATTCTCGTTCCATTGTACCGTTACGCCGTCGTCGCCCAGCGCGGTCCGCGTAGCGGCATTCGATGCGATATCGAGCCGCGGGCCCGAGCCGATTGCGACCTCGAAGGTGCCCGCTGCCGGTTCCGTGTCGGAGCCGGGGGCCTGGGAGCAGGCGCCCAGCAGCACGGGCAGGAGCAACAGGGTTGTCCATCGTTTCATCATGTACGAATTCTTTTATCTGAATATCTGCAAAAATAGGTGCGGGAGTCCGTTTCCGGAAATAAATTCAACGAACCGTCGGTTTTTCATCACGAATCCTCCCTTTTTTCACGTTTTTTTTCGGTTGTTTCAAACGAAAAAGACCCCCGACCCGCAGGTCGGAGGTCTTCATTCCGGTCGTTGCCGTTGCCTCTATTCGGCCTGCTTGACGTAGCGGTCGAGCCAGCCGAAGAACTCGCGGTTCCAGACCATCGAGTTCTGGGGTTTGAATACCTGGTGTGCCTCGTCCTCAAACTCGAGCAGACGGGCCGGGATACCCCGTACGCGGGCTGCTGTGAAGGCCTCGAGCGACTGCGTGTAGGGGATGCGGTAGTCCTTTTCGCCGGTGATGATCAGGATCGGCGTGTCCCACTTGTCGACGAACTTGTGGGGCGAATTGGCATACGAACGCTGGGCCGTGGCATTCGTCTTGTCCCAGTACGAGCCGCCGTAGTCGTTGTTGACGAACCACAGCTCCTCGGTCTCGCCGTACATCGAGTCGAAGTCGAAGATGCCGCAGTGGGCGATGAAGGCCTTGAAGCGCTTCTCGTGGCAGCCGGCCAGGAAGTAGACCGAGTAGCCGCCGTACGAGGCGCCGACGCAGCCCATGCGCGACTCGTCGGCCCACGGTTCACGCGCCACGTCGTCGATGGCCGAGAGGTAGTCGCGGATGTTCTGCCCCGAGTAGTCGCCCGAGATCTGGTCGAGCCACTCCTGGCCGAACGACGGCACGCCGCGGCGGTTCGGGGCCACGACGATGTAGCCCTGGGCGGCCATCAGCTGGAAGTTCCAGCGATAGCTCCAGCCGTTGGCCACGACGCTCTGCGGACCGCCCTCGCAGTAGAGCAGCGTCGGATACTTTTTGGCCGGGTCGAAGTCGGGCGGCAGGATCACCCACGTGAGCATCTGCTTGCCGTCGGTGGTCTCGACCCAGCGCTTCTGCACCTCGCCCATGCGGATGTTTTTGTAGATGGCGTCGTTGATGGCCGAGATCTGCGTCAGGTTGCCGCTCGTCGTGTCGACCTCGCAGAACTCCGTGGCCGAGGAGATGGTCGAGCGTTCGGCCACCATGCGGCCGCCGCCCGTCGTGAAGGCCGTCAGGCTGTGGTCACCCTTGGTGAGGACCTCCACCTCGCCGTCGGTCGTGGCCACGCGGCAGATCTGATACGTACCCTCGATCGGGGCGATGAACCACACGCGGTCGTTGCCCTCCCAGACGACGTTCTGGGCGTTGTAGTCGAAATCCTCCGTCAGGTCGCGCATCTCGCCCGTCGCGCAGTCGTAGAGGAACAGCCGCGACTTGTCCGACTCGTTGCCGGCACGGCGCTGCGAGAGGAAGGCGATCTTCGTATCGTCGGGCGACCAGACCGGGTATTTGTCATAGCCGACCAGCTCGGCGGCATCGAGTGTGGCCTCTCCCTCGTCAGCCGGCTGACCGGCGAGCGGTTTGCAGATGTTCTGCGTCTGGCCCGAGGCGAGGTCGTAGACGAAGATGTCCGAATCGGTCGAGACGGCATAGGCCGTACCGGTCAGCGGCTTGCAGGTGTAGGCCAGCATCGTTCCGGCGTTGTTCCAGGCGATTTCGGCCATGTCGAAGTAGGGGGCCAGCGGGGTATCCCACGCGGCGTCGGCGCCGATGATGTCCATGCCCGGCTTCAGACCGTCGGCCCCGAAGTCACCGACGAACAGGTGCATATATTCGCCCTCGTCCCAGTAGTCCCAGTGGCGGACCATCAGGTCGTCGTAGATCCGTGCCTTCGACTTGTCCATATCCTTGTGCACGTCCGACGAACGGCGGTCGGCAGCCTGCACGCGCTGTACGTACCACGCCTTGTCGCCGCGGGGCGAGATGCCGAATCCCTCGACGCCCCCCTTCAGATCGGACAACTGGCGCACGTCACCTCCCGTGGGGTTCATCTCCCACACCTGCATCGAACCGCTGCGGTCCGAGAGGAAGTAGATCCGCTTCCCGTCGGCGCTCCAGCGCGGAGCCAGACTGTTCGACGTGAGGTCGGTCAGCCGCGTGACGGCCTTCGAGTCGAGCGCCTCGACCCAGAGAGTCGTCACGCCGCGGTTTTCGGCCATGTTGTAGTCCGTTTGCTGGTAGAGGAGCGTGGTTCCGTCGGGCGAGAGCGACGACGAGCCCGCCCGGCTCATCTTCCACATCACCTCGGGGGTCAGGCGTCCGGCGGCGATCTCCTCGGCCGTCAGCGCGTTGTCGATCTTCAGGGGTTCGGGACGCTGCCGGTCGCAGGCGCCCAGCCCCACAGCTGCAATAGCCATCATCAGGATGATTTTTTTCATTTTCGTTGAGGTTATCCTATTTATTCGTATTTTTGGATTCCGAAAAACAAAAGTGCATAACATATGATCCATACCCTCTATTTTGCCGACCGTAGCGTGACCTTTGCGCCGTCGGCACCGGGATCGGAGTGGTACGTCGTGGCGGCGGAGGCCGACGGCGGCGTATCTCGCGCCAAGATACTGAATTTTCTCGAATCGCACAACTCCGTGGCGGTGGTTTCTGCGGATCCGGATGCGACTTTTGCGGCCTTTGCGGCGCAGTTCACGCCGGTCGAGGCGGCCGGCGGGGTGGTTGTCGACGGGCAGGGGCGCTGGCTGATGATCCACCGCAACGGCCGCTGGGACCTGCCGAAGGGGCATCTCGAGGCGGGCGAGAGCATCGAGCAGTGTGCGGCGCGCGAGGTCGAGGAGGAGACGGGTGTGGCGTGCGAGACGGTGCGCCCGCTGTGCGAGACGCTGCACGCCTACTGGTTTCCGAAGACCGAGCGCTGGGAGCTGAAGCGGACCCACTGGTTCGAACTCCGGGCGAAAGGCCCCGCGCAGCTCCATCCGCAGACCGAGGAGGGGATCGAGCAGGTGGTGTGGTGCACGCCCTCCGAGGCGGCCGAACACCTCCGCGAGGCCTTCCCGACGATCCGGCGGGTTGCCGAGGCGATGGCGCGCTGACCGGCGGAGTGCCGGGCACTTGTTGACACCCCTCTGTCCTGACGGGGCGGGAGTTTCGGCATGTTTGTCTCCATTCGGATGGTGCGGATTATCAGCTGGCTGCACGGTCATGACGGGGTCGCCTGTCTGTGCATAAGCCCTTTTCTCGCCCTTTTTTCCACCGCTCTTCCGGTTCGGTTGTTTCGGTTATCAACCTCTTTTTGACAATTTGTTGACAGAATTATTGACAAAAATGTTAATAATCCCCGGAGGAGTTATCAACAGGTTCTATCCGGGTTATTAACCGATTTATTAACAAAATAATCAACATTTTTGTTGATAACTCCCATCGGAGCCGGTTTATCAACTTGTTTTTCAACGTTTATAAACATATAAACAGCCAAAGGCGGTCTTCGCTGTAACCCGAAGACCGCCTGAACAGGCTGTTTCGACAGTTCGAACTGTCAGCAACTCTCCCCCTTGGCTCGCGCGGCCTTTCGGGCTGCCGTGCCGTTGTCGATCAGCCCCGGCCGGCGGAGGAGGACTCCCCCGGTCGGAAGCCACCGCGCTTTCGTGGCGATCAATACTGCGGGGCGGCGTTCATCGCCTTGGCAATCCCCTCGGCAATCTGGTCGATGGCTCCCTGCAGTTTCGAACCGATCATCATCTTCATCATCATGTTCAGTTCGATGTGCAGCACGAGGCGCATCCGCGTATCCGTATCCGAGACCTTGTGCAACTGGATCCAGAAGGCGAAGTCGAGCGGCACGCCACCTTCGTCGCCCACGATCTTGACGTGTTTGGGTTCGACACGCTCCTCCATGCGCAGCTTCACGGTGAAGCCCTTGGCCTTGAACGAGCAGCGGTCCTCGGTGGCCTGCCACTCCTCGACACGGTCGGCCAGGGCCGGCGTCAGGTTGTCGAAGCGGCTGATCAGGGCGTAGATCTGCTCCGCGGGGCGCAGAATCTGGTGTTGTTTCGAGATATATTCCTTCATGGTATGCGTTTGTTGGTTCTTGCGTTTGTTGGGTTAGGACCGGATCAACAGCCTTGCCGGGGACCTCTTGCAGAAGAGGAAGCCGCTTCTGCCGATAGGGGTCAGTCAATCGGCTGATGGCCCCGTTCGGGACTGGCTTGTCTGACGATCCGGCGGCAAAGATACGAAATGTCGCCTGCCGGGACAAATCCGACCGCTGCTTTTCGTCCGCCTCCTCCACGAACGACGGGAGAACCCTTTTGCCGAGTCCTCCCGTCCGGATGTTGTTTTATGTCGCCGGCAGCCGCTCCGGATCTTCCTTGGCGGGGCTGGGGCAGGGGAAAGCCCCGGTCAGTCGATCTCAAAGGTGCGGGACGTGGCACTGTCGACGGTGATGCGCACCGTCATGACGTTGTCCGGCAGCAGCGGCTCGATCTTCTCGGGCCACTCCACCAGGCAGAGGTCTCCCGAATAGAAGTACTCCTCGTAGCCCAGATCGAACGCCTCGCGCAGATCGTTGATGCGGTAGAAATCAAAATGGTAGATGCGGCGGTTGCCATGGCCCTTGTACTGGTTGATGATGGCGAACGTCGGGCTGGTGACGGTATCCGTGGCACCCAGCTGGGCGGCGATTTCGCGGATGAGGGTCGTCTTTCCGGCGCCCATTTCGCCGCGGAAGGCCACCACCGTGCGGCGGCCCAGCGACTCGATGATGGCGCGGGCGACCTGCGGAAGCTCCTCCTGAGAGGTGATATGGATGGTTTTCATGGTGTGTTATTGTTTCGGTTTGAGGACGATATAGGGGACGAGCATCTCCTCCATTGAGATGCCGCCGTGTTGGAACGTGTTGCGATAGTAGCGGATGTGGCGGTTGGCGTCGTTGTTGTAGACCAGGAAGTCGGTGTTGTAGGCGAAGATGTAGCTCGACGTGAGGTTGCTCGACGGCAGCTGGATGTCTTCCGGACGCAGCACCTCGTAGACCTCGCGCGAATTGTAGGCCAGGTTGCGGCCCGTCTTGTAGCGGAGGTTGGTCGAGGTTTCGCGGTCGCCGGTGACCTTCACGGGGTTGTCCACGCGGATCGTGCCGTGGTCCGAGGTGATGACCACCGTGTGGCCGCGCTCCGACAGCAGCCGCAGGATCGTGTAGAGGTCCGAGTGTTCGAACCACGAGCGGGTCAGCGAACGGAAGGCCGCCTCGTCCTCGGTCAGTTCGCGGATGATGTCCGTTTCGGTTCGGGCGTGGGAGAGGATGTCCAGGAAGTTGTAGACGATCACCGAGAAGTCGGCGTCGTAGACCTTCTGGATGTTGTCGACCAGTTTGCGGCCCTGTTCCGGGCGGACCAGCTTGTCGAACGTGCAGCGCCACGACTTGCCGTTCTGGCTCATCAGCCGGCGGAGGAACTCCTCCTCGTACTGGTTCTTGCCCCCCTCCTCGTTGTCGTTGAGCCACTTCTGGGGCATCAGCTTGTCGATGGCCAGCGGCATCAGTCCGGCGAAGATCGCGTTGCGGGCATACTGCGTGGCGGTGGGCAGGATGGCGCAGTAGAAGTCGTCCTGCACGACGTCGTAGTAGCCTCGGAGCAGCGACGAGATCGACCGCCACTGGTCGTAGCGGAAGTTGTCGATCAGCAGCAGCGTCGTCTTCGGGTTTTCGTCGACGACGGGGAAGATCTTCGTCCGCATGAGCGTGTGCGACATGACGGGCGTATCATCCGAGCGGCGGTTGATCCAGTTGTAGTAGTTGCGGCGCACGAACTTGCAGAACTCCTGGTTGGCCTCGCTTTTCTGATAGGTGAGCACCTCCTTGATGCTCTCGTCGGTCGATTCGCCCAGTTCGATCTCCCAGGCGGTGAGTTTGCGGTAGAGCGAGCACCAGTCGGCGAAGTTCTCGGCCATCTGCAGCGAGGCCGAGATGCGTCCGAATTCGGAGCGGTAGTCGGCTGTGGTCTGTTCGGTGACGAGCTGCTGCTGGTGGACGTTCTTCTTGATCGAGAGCAGCACCTGGTTCGGGTTGACGGGTTTGATGAGGTAGTCGGCGATCTTCGAGCCGATGGCCTTGTCCATGATGTTCTCCTCCTCGCTCTTGGTGACCATGATGACGGGGGTCGTCGGGCGCACCTCCTTGATCTTGGGGAGGGTCTCGAGGCCGGTCATGCCGGGCATCATCTCGTCGAGGATGATCAGATCGTAGGCCCCTTCGGAGGCCATGTCGATGGCGTCGTACCCGTTGTTGCAGGTATCGACCTCGTAACCTTTCTGTTTGAGGAACAGCACGTGGGGCTTGAGCAGTTCGACTTCGTCGTCGACCCAGAGTATTTTGACCATACCTGTTATCGGTTTTGGGATTACAAAAATAGTGATTTTACCATCAAACGCAAAAAACATGCGTTTTATTGGGCGGATGCGGCAAAACGGAGCAATTTCGGTCTGTTTTGGAAAAATTCCGGAGTGCGGGCGGAAATTTGTCTGATGGAGAGTCATGTGTTTGCGAGTCAGCGCTTTGTCTGTTTCGTACGGGGTGCACGCCCGCAAGGACGGTGTCGCGGCGAACGACGGGGCCGCGGGTTTGGCCCGGGATTTGTTCGGATCCCGGTATCGTGCTGGATTCGTGCGCCGTAGACCCCGGATAAAAAAATGAAAAAAAATGGCGGTTTGTTGGCGGAAATTCAAATAAAGCGTATATTTGCACTCCGAATCGATCGGAAGAACTTAATTTTAATTTAGTAAACAGATATGACAAAGGCTGATATCGTAAGCGAAATCGCTAAGAGCACCGGAGTGGAGAAAGTGCAGGTACAGGCTATCGTCGAGGCTTTCATGGAGAGCATCAAGACGTCGCTCACCGAGAAGAATAATGTGTATCTTCGCGGCTTCGGAAGTTTCATCGTGAAGAAGCGTGCAAAGAAGGTTGCCCGCAACATCTCGAAGAATACGACAATCACCATTCCCGAGCACAACATCCCCGCTTTCAAGCCCGCCAAGAGCTTTGCAGCGAAGGTGAAATAACGATAAATTAAAGAACCTCTAAAATTTAACCACTATGCCAAACGGAAAGAAGCATAAGCGGCACAAGATGGCTACCCACAAGCGGAAAAAACGTCTTCGCAAGAACCGTCACAAGAAAAAGTAGGGTAGCACCTTAGTGCTAACGAATAGATAAAGCTAAAGGGGCCCAAGGGTTCTTTTAGCTTTACCTATTTTTTCGGAATCAGTTTTTTCGGGCCGAATCGAGGCCCTCCGGTGCGGATCATCCTCCCCCTGGATCGGGAGCCGCCCATGTGGTCCATGCCCCGTCGGGCGTCGGACTTTTCCATTGGAGTTTGCCGCCACTTCATCCCAAAATGCGGCGCCGATTTACTAATTTCAGCCCAGCCGCCTCCGCTCCCCGGTGCGCGGTACAAGATATATAAATGAACAGAGAGTTAATCGTAAACGTCAACCCTACCGAGATCTCCATCGCCCTGTGCGAGGACAAGGTGCTCGTCGAGCTCAACAAGGAGCAGTGCCAGACGGGTTTTGCCGTGGGAGACATCTATCTCGGAAAGGTGCGAAAAATCATGCCCGGCCTGAACGCGGCGTTCGTCAACATCGGCCACGAGAAGGATGCCTTCATCCACTATCTCGATCTGGGCGCGCAGTTTCCGTCGCTGCAGAAGCTCGTCGCCTCGCAGCAGCCCGGCAAGCGCGGCATGCGGGTCGAGACCATGAAGCTTGAAGCTCCGGTCGAGAAGACGGGAAAGATCGGCGACTATCTCCAGGTCGGACAGCAGATCATGGTCCAGGTGGCCAAGGAGGCGATCTCGACCAAGGGCCCGCGTCTGACGTCGGACATCTCGCTGGCCGGCCGCAACGTGGTGCTGGTCCCCTTCTCGTCGAAGGTCTTCCTCTCGCAGAAGATCCGCTCGGCCGAGGAGAAGCGGCGTCTGAAACGCATCGCCACGGAGGTGCTCCCGAAGAACTTCGGCGTCATCATCCGCACGGCGGCCATGGAGGCCAAGGATGAGGATGTGGCCCACGACATCCAGACCCAGATTGACCGCTGGCGCAAGACCTGCGGGGCGATCAAGAAGTGCGGGGCGCAGGCTCCGGCACAGCTCATGAGCGAGATGAACCGCGCCAATACGATCATCCGCGACTCGCTCAACGGCTCCTTCTCGCAGATCGCCGTCGACGATGAGGCGATGTTCAACGAGATCCGCAACTACATCCGCCAGATCGATCCCGAAAAGGAGAAGATCGTCAAGCTCTATAAGGGCACGGTGCCGATTTTCGACAACTTCGACATCTCGAAGCAGATCAAGTCGCTGTTTGCCAAGTACGTGTCGCTGAAGCGCGGCGCCTACCTGATCATCGAGCATACGGAGGCGATGAACGTCATCGACGTCAACTCGGGCAACCGCACCAAGGCCGAGGACAACCAGGAGCAGACGGCCATGGACGTGAACCTGGCCGCTGCCAAGGAGATCGCCCGCCAGCTGCGTCTGCGCGACCTGGGCGGCATCGTCATCATCGACTTCATCGACCTGCACAAGGCGCAGAACAAGCAGGCGTTGTTCGACGAGATGGTCAAGCTCATGGCCACGGACAAGGCCAAACATACGGTGCTGCCGCTGACGAAGTTCGGCCTGATGCAGATCACGCGCCAGCGGGTGCGTCCGGTGGCCGTGGAGAATGTTTCGGATGTCTGCCCGACGTGCAACGGCACGGGCAAGATCGAACCTACGGTGCTGCTGGACAAGAAGATCGAGAATCAGATCTCGTTCCTCACGGAGGACCGCGGGCAGAAGTTCATCAAACTGGTCGTCAGCCCCTACGTGGCGTCGTATCTGAAGAAGGGCCTCTGGTCGCTGCGTCGCCGCTGGGAGTGGAAATACAAGGTGCGGCTGAAGATCGTCGAGGATCAGAGCACCGGCATTGTCGATGTCCATTACCACGACCGCAAGGACAACGACCTGATCGAAAAATAGATCCATGGCAAATCCCCGTGAGCAGTTGGCGCAGTTCGCCGCCGGGTCGAAGAGGCTCGGGGAGCTGTGCCGCGAATACCGGAAACGGAGCGCTACCGTCCATCTCCAGGAGCTGGTCGGCGGGGCTCTGTCGTTTTATGCGGCTGCCGCCATTGCGCGGTGCGGCGGCGTGCATCTCTTTGTGGCCGAGGACCGCGATGCGGCGGCTTACCTGCTCAACGACTTCTACAACCTGCTCGACGAGGAGAAGGTCTGCTTCTTCCCCTCGTCCTACAAGCGGTCGGTGGTCTACGGCGCGGAGGATGCCCAGGGGGTGGTCCAGCGTACGGCGACGATGAATGCCCTGCGGGGCTTCGGCGCGGCGAAGGGCGACTACCTGGTGGTCTGCACCTATCCCGAGGCGCTGGCCGAACGGGTGGCCGATGCCGAGGCGCTGCAACACAGGACGATCGAGGTGCGGGTGGGCGACCGGATCTCGATCGAGGTGCTGGAGCAGGAGCTGGTCGATGCGGGCTTTACGCGGGTCGACTTCGTCTACGAACCGGGGCAGTACTCGCTGCGCGGCGGTATCGTCGACGTCTTCTCCTACTCGGAGAGCAAACCCTACCGTCTGGACTTTTTCGGCGACGACGTCGACTCGATCCGCCGTTTCAATATCTCGAGCCAGCTGTCGGCCGACAAGCTGGAGAGCGTGAAGATCATCCCCGACCTGAATGCCGGTGTGGCGGCCGCGGCGAAGGTCTCGCTGGCGAAGTTCGCCGGCGGGGAGGCGTCGTGGTGGTTCTACGATGCGGATTTCGTGCTGCGCAAGGTCAACGACGTGCGGCGCAAGGCGCTGGCCGACATGGAGCATCCGGAGGAGGTCGATGATCTGCTGACGAGCCGCAATGGCCTGCTGGCGGATCTGGACGGATGCCGGATCTTCGAGCTGCGCGACAGCCTGGCGGAGCGTCCGGCCGAGGCGGCGGTGAAGTTCTCGACGGCGCCCCAGCCGAAGTTCAACAAGAACTTCGAGATGCTGGCCGACGACATGATCCGCAATGCGCTGCGCGGCTATGAGACCTGGATCCTCTCGGAGAACCGGGCCCAGGTCGAGCGTCTCGAAAACATCTTCCACCAGATCGGCCGCGGACAGGCCGTCGTGCGGTCGCTGGCGCTGACGCTGCACGAGGGCTTCGTGGACAACGATCTGAAGCTGTGTCTCTATACCGACCACCAGATCTTCGACCGCTACCAGCGCTACCGCATCAACGGCGAGATCCGCCGCGACGAGCAGATGACCGTCGCCGAGCTGAACCAGCTGCGGCCGGGCGACTACGTGGTCCACATCGACCACGGCGTGGGGCGTTTCGACGGACTGGTGAAGATCAACGAGGGGGGCAAGACCCACGAGGCGATCAAACTGGTCTACAAGGATGGCGACGTGCTCTTCGTCAACGTCCACTCGCTGCACCGCATCTCGCGCTACAAGTCGGGCGACGGCGAGCCGCCGAAGATCTACAAGCTCGGAACGGGAGCCTGGCAGAAGCTGAAGAACGCCACGAAGAAGGCTGTTAAGGACATCTCGCGCGAGCTGATCGCCCTCTATGCCAAGCGCAAGGCCTCGAAGGGATTCGCCTTCTCGCCGGACAGCTACCTGCAGCACGAGCTCGAGGCGTCGTTCCGCTGGGAGGATACCCCCGACCAGCAGGCAGCTACGGCGGCCATCAAGAAGGATATGGAGTCGGATCAGCCGATGGACCGTCTGGTGTGCGGCGACGTGGGCTTCGGCAAGACCGAGGTGGCCATCCGCGCGGCCTTCAAGGCGGCGACGGACGGCAAGCAGGTGGCCGTGCTCGTGCCGACGACGATCCTGGCGCTGCAGCACTACCGCTCGTTCAGCGAGCGGCTGCGCGACTTCCCGGTGCGGGTGGAGTATCTCAACCGCACGAAATCGGCGAAGGAGGTCCGGCAGATCTGTGCCGATCTGGCCGCCGGAAAGATCGACATCCTGATCGGTACGCACAAGATGCTGGGCAAACAGGTGGTCTTCCACGACCTGGGGCTGCTGATCATCGACGAGGAGCAGAAGTTCGGCGTGGCGGCCAAGGAGAAGCTCACGCAGATGAGCGTCTCGGTGGATACGCTGACGCTGACGGCAACGCCCATCCCGCGGACGCTGCAGTTTTCGCTCATGGGCTCGCGCGACCTGTCGGTCATCTCGACGCCGCCGCCCAACCGGCAGCCGATCATCACCGAGTCGCACGTCTTCTCGGAGGAGATCATCCGCGACGCCATCGAGACGGAGCTGGCGCGCGGCGGTCAGGTCTACTTCGTCCACAACCGCGTGGAGGATCTGCCGACGCTGCAGGGGATGATCACGCGCCTCTGCCCGAAGGCCCGCGTCGGGGTGGGTCACGGCAAGATGCCGGCCGAACAGTTGGAGAAACTCATCATGGACTTCATCTACGGGGAGTTCGACGTGCTGCTGTCGACGTCGATCGTCGAGAACGGCATCGACGTGCCGAATGCCAATACGATCATCGTCAACAACGCCCAGCACTTCGGCCTGAGTGACCTGCACCAGCTGCGCGGCCGCGTCGGCCGTTCGAACCAGAAGGCCTACTGCTACCTGCTCTCTCCGCCGGACGAACTGCTGACCCCCGACGCACGGCGCCGGCTGCGGGCCATCGAGGAGTTCTCGGATCTGGGCTCGGGCTTCAACATCGCCATGCAGGATCTCGACATCCGCGGGGCGGGCAACCTGCTGGGGGCCGAGCAGAGCGGCTTCATCGCCGATATCGGCTTCGAGACCTACCAGAAGATCATGAACGAGGCGATCGCCGAACTGCGTGCCGAGGGGCTCGAGGTACCGGGCATGGGTGCCGCCGAGCAGCAGGTCGTGGGTCGCATGGCCTTCATCGACGATGCCCATATCGATATCGAGGTCGAGGCCTCGCTGCCGGACGACTACGTCGCCCAGCAGGCCGAACGCCTGAAACTCTACCGCGAACTCGACTCGACGAAGGACGAAGCGGCGCTCGAGGCCTTCGAGAGCCGGCTGGTGGACCGTTTCGGACCGCTGCCGCGTGCCGCCCGGGAGCTGCTTAACGTGGTGCGTCTGCGTTGGGAGGCCATCCGCCTGGGCATGGAGCGCGTGAAGGTCAAGAACGGCCTGATGATCGTGCAGTTCGTGGGCGAGGAGAATTCACCTTATTATAAAAGCGACACCTTCATGACGCTGCTGCAGCGCGTTACGCAGCACCCCGATCGATTTGTGCTCAAGCAACACAATAATCGGTTGGCGATGACCGTTAGGAATATCAAAGACGTGGAGGACGCATACAAAACCTTACAACAGCTTTGAATCTGGTTGTGGACATAGGCAATTCACTGGTGAAGCTTGCCGTGTTCGACGGTGGACGACTCGTCGCCCAACAGAGTACGAAGTACCTCCAGCCGTCGATTTTCGAGGAATTATTGCAGGGAAAGCGGGCCGAACGGGCCATCGTGGAGTCGACGCGCGGCGATGCCGACGAGATCGTGGCCATGGTGCGCGAACATGCGGATCGTGTGCTGGAGTTCACGCCGCAGACCCCCGTCCCGATCGCCAACGCCTATCGGACCCCCGAGACGCTGGGACGCGACCGGATGGCGGCGGCCGTGGGGGCGACGGTGCTCTATCCGGGCCGCAACGTGCTGATCGTCGACTTCGGTACGGCCGTGACGATCGACCTGGTGACGGCCGACGCCACCTTCCGCGGAGGGTGCATCTCCCCCGGGATGCGGACCCGCTTCCGGGCACTGCACGACTATACGGCCAAACTGCCGCTCTGTTCGGCCACCGACAGCGAGGCGCTGCAGGGACTCTCCACCGAGGAGGCCATCCGGCTCGGGGTGATGAACTCGATGACGTTCGAAATCGAGGGCTACATGAGCCGGATGCGGGAGAAAATCGACGATTTGTGCGTAATTTTCACCGGTGGAGATGCAAAATACTTTGCGAAAAGAATTAAAAATACAATATTTGCAAATTGTAATCTGGTCTTTTGCGGATTGGATCGAATTTTAGAGTACAATGCCAGTGAAGAACACCTTGATTAAACTTCTTGTCGCGGCTGCGGCGCTGTTCCCTGTCGCCGTCTCGGCCCAGACAAGCAGTATCAATGCCTTCTCGCCCTATACGATGTACGGAATCGGTGAGGTGAATACCCCCGGAACGCTTCCGATGCGTTCGATGGGCGGTGTGGGCGTGGCCATGCGTTCGTCGGGCGTGGTGAACCTGCTCAACCCCGCGGGTTTCAGTGCGGCTCCCCAGAAGACCTTCCTCTTCAACTTCGGACTCGAAGGCCAGAATTACTACAATTCGCAGAAAGTGGCCGGTGAATCGAAAAGCACCGTCTACAATACGTTCAACTTCCACGACATCGCCTTCCAGATGCCCGTGGCCAAGAAGCTGGGCCTGGGCTTCAGCCTGACCCCCTACAGCTCGGTCGGCTACCGCACGAACGAATACGATCCGTCGGATCCGGTCTACGGAAACATCGGAAACGTGCAGTACAACTACCAGGGCGACGGCGATATCACGGAGGTGAAACTCGGTCTGGGCTGGGAGGTCTTCAAGAACTTCTCGATCGGCGTGGCCGCCCAGTACTACTGGGGCTCGATCACGCGCTCCTATACGTCGGTGGCGACGGCCATCACTGGTGAGGGCACCTACGCCTCGGCGGTGGGCAGCGACGTCTACACGATCTCGAGCATCAAGGGACAGGTCGGCGTGCAGTGGAGCCCGATCCTGAACCAGCGACGGATCCTGACGGTCGGTGCGGCCTACGACTTCGGCGGCGATCTCAACCCCGAGGTCAACCGGACAATCTACGTCAACGACCTCTACAACTCGACGGCCAAGGGCGATACGACGCATATGGCCATGGTGCTCCCGCGTCAGTTGGCCGTGGGCCTCTACTACCAGAACGCAAAGTGGGCCATGGGTGTGGATTACGTCTACCAGAACTGGGGCAGCCGCAACAAGGGTTCAGAGATGACCGGTGTCTCGGGGCTGGGCGCAGATCGCACGGCCTATCTGGTCGAATATGTCAATACGAGTACGGTCAAGGTGGGCGTGGAGTTCACCCCGAACCGCTACGATATTCGTAACTTCTTGAAACGCTGGTCCTACCGGGCCGGATTCCGCTACGGAATCCACAACCAGTCGTTCAACGGCGAACGCCTCGGGCAGTGGGCCGTTACGGCCGGCTTCGGGATTCCGGTCAAGCTGTGGGCCGTTTCGGGCATCGATGTGGGTGTCGAGTACGGCCGGCGCGGCTACAATGTGGCGGAGCGTCTCGGACTGGTTCGCCAGCAATATTTCAAGATCGCCGTGGGCTTTACGCTCTTCGCCGGACAGGAGAACGGCGAGTACTGGTTCATGAGACCCAAGTACGATTAAAACCTGCGGATGAAGAGAGATACCGGACGTGAGACCCCCGACTGACTGCTGACTGGTAAATTTCAGGCAAACGACAATACACAAAAATTAATCTGACCGATGAAAAACTTTAAATTCCTGCTCTCCGCTGCATGTTCGCTCTTCGCTTTCGCAGCGTTGGCCCAAGATTTCAGTGATCCGAAGTACGCGATCTGGGGCGATACGCCCGAGGAGCGTCAGCAGAACATCCTGAACAGCAACTTCCTCAAGGAGTCGTGCGACAACAAGAACTATGATGCCGCCGCCCACTACTTCAAGGAGCTGGTCGACAAGTGTCCGAAGGCTTCGGAGAATACCTATGTCCGCGGTATCACGCTCTACAAGAACAAGATCAACCGTGCCAAGTCGGTTGACGAGAAGAACATGTACGTCGATTCGCTGATGCTGGTCTACGACCTGCGCAACCAGTACTTCGGCAACCACGCCAAGCGCGGTTCGGCCTACATCCTCGACCGCAAGGCCCGCGAGTATCTGACCTACAAGCCCAATGACCGTGCCGGAATCCGCGAGGCTTTCCGTGAGGCGATTGCCGCCGGCGGCGACAACACCGATCCCGAGACCGTTGTGGCCTACTTCTCGAACCTTTGCGACGACTACAAGAATACGGACGAGGTGATGCCCGACGAGATTCTTTCGGAGTACGAGCGTCTGGAGGCCTATTTCGAGAAGCACCCCGAGGCTTCGGAGTACAAGAGCCAGTTCGATGCCGCCTTCGGTATGAGCGGCGCCGCCAGCTGCGAGAACCTCGAGAACCTCTTCAAGCCCAAACTCGAGGCCGATCCCGAGAACGAGACGCTGCTTGCTCAGGCCGTGGGCCTGATGTCGCGCGCCGAGTGCAGCAGCGACTTCTACTTCAACACCGCCGAGCGTTACTATCAGGTGAAGCCTTCGTCGGAGACGGCCATGTTCCTGGCTCAGGCCTTCCAGAACAAGGGTGACTACGCCAAGGCCAAGACCTATCTGAACGAGGCCCTTGCCGTTGAGCAGAACCCCGCCGAGCGTCAGAAACTGCTCGTGCGCGTTGCACTGGTCGGCCTGGTTGCCAACGATATTGCGGATGCCGCATCGGCTGCCCGTCAGGCTCGCGATCTGAATCCCGAGGACGGTGTTCCCTACTTCGTGCTGGCACAGTGCTACGCTTCGTCGGCTGCCGCCTGCGGCGGTTTCGCCGGTCAGGCTACCTTCTGGGCCGCTTACGACACGATGGCCAAGGCTGTCGAGCTGCTGCCGAGCGACTCGGAGTACATGGAGCACGCCAAGACGTCGCTCGCCTCGTTCCGCAACCGTTTCCCGAGCTCGGAGGAGTGCTTCTTCAACGAGCTGCAGGCTGGCGCCCGCTATACGGTGACCTGTGGTACGGCCGCCGGCGTTTCGACGACGGTACGCCCGCGCTAAGCCCATCCGAACCGCATTTCCATGGGGAAACGCATGAACCGATACACCAGGGTAGCACTCTCCGCAGTGGGGAGTGCTATCTTGCTATTCTCGTGTTCGGAACAGAAAGCCGAAACGGATTCGTCGGCCGAGGAGACGATGATGACCGAGTACAGCGAGAACCTCTCGATCGTCAATTCGCAGAACGGCCGCCGTTCGTATCACTTCGTCACGCCGCTGCTCGAGGGCTATACGCTGGCCCGCGAACCCTATCGCGAGTTCCGCAAGGGAATCAAGATCACGACCTATCTCGACGATTCGCTCTCGACGGTAGATGCCGTTCTGACGGCCAACTACGCGATCAACTACGAGAATCGCGAGCTGTGGGAGGCCAAGGGCAATGTCGTGGTCGAGAAGTCGGACGGCAAGAAACTCTATACGCAGCAGCTCTTCTGGAATGCGCGTACGGGCAAGATCTACTCGAACGTCGATTCGAAGATCGTGCAGAACAACGGACGGGATGTCTTCATCGGTGAGGGCTTCGAATCGGACGAGGAGTTCAAGGATTGGCGTTTCCGACGCATGAAGGGGCGTATGGAGGTCGAGGTCAAGCCGCAGAACGATTCGTTGGCGGCGGATTCCACCACGGTGCGCGAAACGCCGCGGACAACGGATCGGGCGGATGAAAAGGGCGCGGGCGGATCGCTGCGGGCGAAGAGGGCTGAAGATTCACGGCCGGCTGCCCGGCCGCAGGTTGACGGACGGTCCGGCGCAGAACGCCGGTCGACCCCTGTCGAAGGGGGTGCGAAACCGGCCTCCGGCCAGAAACGTCCGGCCGCACGAAGCGCTTCGAAATATGGCTCTGCCGCCGCAGCTTCCGGTGTGGAGGCTCCGGCCCAGCAGCGCAACATCCCGACGCTCGAGGGTCCGCGTATCGATCCGCTGTTGACCGCTCCCGCGGCCCAGGGCCCGAACGCCGCCAAAGAGTCCGAAAACAAAAAATAAGTTCCATGGTGACTTCGATTATACTGATTGTCGTCATGTTGCTGCTGTCGGCCTTCTTCTCGGGCATGGAGATCGCCTTCACGAGCAAGAACCGACTCAAACTGGAGATCGACCGCAAGCAGAACCGCATGTTCGACCGCATTGCCGAGGTCTTTGCGCGCCATCCGGGGCAGTACATCACGACGATCCTCGTGGGCAACAACATCGCACTGGTGGTCTATTCGCTGGCCATGTCTCTGCTGCTGAGGGAGATCTATGCCTCACTGGGATGGGAGGAGCTCTCCCGCGACGGATCGGTGGCCATCGATACGGCCGTGTCGACGATCATCATCATCTTCTTCGCGGAGTTCCTGCCCAAATCGGTCTTCCGTAACGACCCGAACTTCTATTACCGGGCACTGGCTCCGGTGATCTACTTCTTCTACATCATCCTCTATCCGATCGCCAGCTTCACGACGCTGCTCTCACACGGGATCCTGCGTCTGGTTGGTCGGCGCGTCGAGGAGAAGACCATCACGCCGATCTTCAACCGCGAGGATCTGGCCTCGCTGATCGACTCGAGCAACCAGGAGACCCACGCGGAACCCGACAACGAGCTGAAACTCTTCCAGAATGCGCTGGATTTCGCCGACCTGCGCGTGCGGGACTGCATGGTGCCGCGCGTGGACATCGAGGCGGTCGATATCGACGATACGACGATCGAACAGCTGACCGCGCGGTTCGTCGATACGAAATATTCGCGCATCTTCGTCTGGCAGCGGTCGATCGACAACATCATCGGTTATGTCAATTCGAAGAGCCTCTTCACGCGTCCGGCCCGGATTGCCGACGTGATGATGGAGGTGAACTTCGTGCCGGAGACCATGCCGCTGCAGCTGGTGCTGGAGAACTTCATCAAGCACCGGTCGAACATCGCCGTGGTGATCGACGAGTTCGGCGGGACGGCGGGGATCATCTCGCTGGAGGATGTGCTGGAGCAGATCTTCGGCGAGATCGAGGATGAGCACGATGTGCCGGATCTGGTTGAAAAACAGGTGGGTCCCGACGAATATGTCTTCTCGTGCCGGCTGGAGGTGAAGTATCTCAACGAACGCTACGGACTGGGCATCGAGGAGAGCCGCGAGTACGATACGCTGGCGGGCTTCATCATCTACAACTACGAAGGGATTCCGAATGCGGGCGAAACGGTGGTAATCGACGGTCTGCAGCTGCGGATCCTGCGCACGACCCGGTCGCGGATCGAGCTGGCCAGGGTGAAAAAATTGTAACGCATATAGGAGTCTATTTGCGAATATTTTACTACCTTTGGCTGATCTTTCGAAACAATACGAAAAATTAACATTTATATGGCAAGTTTAAACACCTTACGTACCAAGTTCGGCGTGGTGCTCTCGATTATCATCGCACTGGCCCTCTTGGCATTCATCCTCTCACTGAAAACCGAGATGGGATTCTCGGGCAATGATCCGCGCGTCGGCGTGATCGACGGCGAGAAGATCAACTATTCGGAGTATTACGACGAGTACGAGCGGATCAAGTCGCAGAACAACGTCCAGGAGAGCGACGAGCAGCAGTCGGCCATGCTGGCCAATGCCGTGTGGCAGTCGCTGATCTCGAAGTATGTGCTCACGCCGGGCTTCGACCGGATGGGCCTTCGCGTGACGGAGCCCGAGCGGATGGCAATGGTCAGCGGACAGCAGCCTTCGCAGGTCTTCATCAACGCCTTCACCGATCCCCGGACGGGTCAGTACAACGTGGATGCCATCAGCCAGTTCCTGGCACAGGCCGAGACCAACCCGCAGGCCGCTCAGGCCTGGGCTCAGCTCAACGAGCAGGCCCGCATGGAGCGTGAGATGCAGAAATACTTCGGTCTGGTGAAGGGCGGTGTTTACGTCAACTCGCTGGAGGTTGCCCGCGGTGTGAAGGGTGCCAACGAGACCTTCTCGGGCAAGTGGGCCGGCAAGAAGTACGCTTCGGTGCCCGATTCGCTCTTCGAGGTTTCGTCGAGCGACCTGAAGGCCTACTACAACAGCCACAAGGATCAGTTCAAGCAGACGCCGTCGCGTACGTTGACCTACGTGGTCTTCGAGGTGGCTCCGACGGATGATGACCTGCTGGCTCTGGAGAAGAAGGTTACGGAGGTGGGCAAGGAGTTTGCCGCCGCAGCCGAGATCAAGAGCTTCGTGCGCGGCAACCGCAACGGACACGTCGCCGACAACTACGTCACGGCAGCCCAGCTCTCCGAGGAGGAGGCCAAGGCGCTGATGGAGGGCGAGATGTACGGTCCGGTGCTGAAGAACAACGAGTGGACAATGGCCCGCGTACTGGATTCGAAGGTGGCTCCCGATTCGATCGGCGTTCGCCACATCGTACTGCCCTATACGCAGGAGTCGCTGGCCGACAGCCTGCTGACGGTGCTGAAGAATGGCGGTGACTTCGCTGCTACGGCCGCCCAGTATTCGGTTTACGACGCTACGGCCGCCAACGGCGGTGAGGTGGGCGTGCTGCCCTTCTCGGCCTTCACGGGCGAATTTGCCGAGACGCTGGCCAACGTGAAGACGGGCGACATCGTGAAGATCGCTTCGGGCGATGCCATTCAGCTGATGCAGATCTACCGTGCCGGCAAGCCGACCAAGCAGCTTCAGGTGGCTTCGATCACCTATCCGGTCGAGGCTTCGGAGGCTACGCGCCGCGATATCCACAACCAGGCCGGTTCGTTCATGGTCAATGCCAAGGGCTCGTCGGAGGCTTTTGCCGATGCCGCTTCGGAGGCTGCCGTGACGCCGCGTGTGGCAACGCTGGCTCAGGGCGACCGTACGATCCGCGGTCTGGAGGATTCGCGTGACGTGGCCCGCTGGGCTTACGGTGCCAAGGAGGGCGACGTTTCGGAGATCTTCTCCGTGGGCAAGGATTACGTGGTGGCCCGTCTGTCGGAGATTGACGACAACGACTATGCTTCGCTGGACAAGGTGGCTGCCCAGATCCGTACGCAGGTACTTCGTGACAAGAAATACGACTACATCGTCAAGGAGCTGTCGGGATCGACCCTGGCCGATCAGGCCAAGAGCCTCGGTTCGGAGGTTGGCGACTTCTCGGATGTCACCCTGGCTTCGTTCTACATCAACGGTGTGGGTATTGAGCCGCGTCTGATCGGAGCCATCGCTTCGTCGGAGAAGGGTGTGCTTTCGACCCCTGTAAAGGGCATCTCGGGAGTCTACGTCTTCCAGGTAGAGGATGTGCAGACCGCCGACAAGCAGACCACCGAGGGTGAAAAGGTACGTGCTCAGGCCATGTCGGAGGGTATGGCTCAGCAGTTTGTCCTCCCGGCTATTCAGCAGATGGCCAAGATTCAGGATCTGCGCGGCAAGTACTTTTAGTTGACAGCGTTGCGTTTGGTAAAGAGGCCGGTGCATTTGTTGCACCGGCCTCTTTTTTGGGTCTGTCGGATCCGGATTGCGAGGTAGAGGGGAGGGGGAGAAAATGGTGTGCGGCCGAGCGGGCCAACGGGGCTGGTAGCTGCAGAGGGGTATACCTGCAGGCAGGAGGTGACAGCATATAGGAGGGTACCAGTGGAACAAGAGGAACCAAAATTCGAGGGAGGTCGCACGACATGGGGTCTGTTGTGGTGGGCGGGATTCGGGAACGTCAGTACGACATGGGCCGTTGTGGGGGGATAAACCGGATTCGGGTGAGTCAGGTTGACTTCTGCTGTGAAATAGGGTGCGGGATTCGGGAACGTCAGTACGACATGGGCCGTTGTGGGGGGATAAACCGGATTCGGGTGAGTCAGGTTGACTTCTGCTGTGAAATAGGGTGCGGAATTCAAGGGAGACAGCCCGACAAGAGACCGTTGTGATGGAAAGCCGGATTCGGGGAAGTCAGTCCGATATGGAGCCGTTGTGAAATAGGCGGGGCTGGATTCGGGAGTCGCTATGCAGTATAAGGATTGTTGTGGAGTAGTGAAGGGCCAGAATTTGGCGGCGGTCGTGGTTGCGAAGCCGTTTCTGCTGCTCGGATTGCTCCCGAAGGTTTCCGTCGACGTTTTCAATGACAGGATGGGACGCAATCGACCTCTTTCCATTCCGCAACCCTCTGGGGCTTTGCACTCTTTTCCTCGTCCGGTCAGAAAAAAGACCTGCCCCACGAAGGGCAGGTCTTTGCTTGCGGTCGATGCGGTCGGAACCGCTTTGACGGTTGGGTTAGAAGTTGCCGACATTGGCGCGGTCCCACCAGAGGCGGGTTCCGCCCGTATCGCCCGAACCCTTCACCTCGGAGGACTCCTGCTTGAGCAGTTCGATACCCTTGTTCACCTCGTCGGTGTTGGCGCTCAGCTCCGTATCGCTGTAGAGCAGGCGGCGCGGGCCAAGTTCGGTGTCAATGGTCGTCGGATCGAGATTGTTCTTCGGACGGAAGAGTTTCGGGTAACCCGTGCGGCGATAATCGGCCCAGGCCTCTACCGACAGCGGGAAGTTGGCAAGCCACTTCTGCATGATGATGCGGGCGAGTTTGTCCTCGTTCGAGGCGTTGTCATCCCACTTCACGCAGAGCTTGTTGCGAGCTTCGAAATTGTAGTTGGAATTCCACGGATCGACATAATTCTCCTGCGTCGTTTCACCATTGATGTAGGCATTGATCGTAGCCTCGCTGGTGATGTTGTCCATATTGGGCGCCGTCAGCTCTTTATCGGTCCATGCCGCCTTGGCCGTAGACTGGCGGTAGGCATACTGGTTCTTGATTGAGGTGCGGATACCCGTTTCGTAAAGCTCCTGAACCGACTTTGTATCAGCATCATTCCAGCGGAGTTTGGCCTCGGCGCGCAGGAACCAACCCTCGGCGGCAAACATGATCGGCAGCGGCGTGGCGTACGATCCGGCCAGGAACGAGTAGTAGACGCGCTGGTTGTCGTTACCGCCGTTCTTGTTGCCCAGTTCGCAACCTACCGGAACGCCGATATACTGCGAACCCTTCGCGATGAGGATATCCTCCTTCTTGTATTCACCCTCGCTGTCGGGCTGGGCCGACTCCTTGACCAGATCGCGCACGTTGGTGGTGAAGTAGAGCGGACGACGCGGATCCTCGAAGCCGTTCATCACGGTGACGATCGTCGAGCCGATACCCGAATCCCACCAGTCCATCATGCGGCGCAACTCGTTCGAGTAGTCCGAAACCAGAATGTCCTGCGTGTCGAGGACGCCGGCCTGGATGGCCTCCTTGGCATACTTCTCGGCGTTCGTCGGATCGACCTTCACGATGCGCAGCGCCATGCGGAGCTTCAACTGGTTGGCAATCTTCTTCCAGAGTGCGCGGTCACCCTTGCACCAGAGGTCGAATGCGGCCAGACCGTCGGTCGTCGTGTCGAGCCCCTCGATCGCCTTGTCCAGCTGTTCGAACATCGCCTTGTAGATGTCCTCCTGCTTGTCGTAGGCATACGAGCTGGGGCGTTCGGTCATCTCGTCGGCAGCCAGTACCGACGAATAGGGCACCGGTCCGTAGGTATCGGTGTACTGCAGCAGGTTGTAGACCTCGACGATACGCGTCACGGCGGCGAAGTCATACTGCTCCTTCGCATCGCACTCCTTGGTCAGACGGCGCGTGTTGTTGAAGATCTTCTGCATGAAGTTCTCGTGCATGCCGCCGCAGAATCCGCGATTGAGGCTGTAGCGGGCCATGGTCCAGTTGCTGTGAGGCACCTCGAAGTAGCCGCCGTAGTTGTCGATCGACAGCGAGGTCCAGTACTGGAAGAGGTTCTGGTGAGGCGGGTAGCTGTAGGTGAGCGGCGTGGAGAACTGCGCATCGAAGGGCAGCGTTCCGGGATCCACCTGGTAGGGGTTGGTGTTCAACTCCTCGAAATCGCTGGTACAACCGCTCAGCAGGGCGATGGGGAGTACCAGGGTTGCGGCGTATTTGAATATATTTTTGAGTTTCATAGTGTTCAGACGCTTTTGATTAGAAGTTCAGTTTCACATTCAGACCGAAGCTGCGGGTCGTGGGCAGGTTGAAGATGTCGAAGCCCTGGAGGCCGTTGCCCGTACCCATCGAAACATCGGGATCCATCGGAGCATCCTTGTAGAAGAAGAAGAGGTTGCGGGCGATGAGGGCCACGGTGAGGTGTTTCGACTGTCCGAAGAGGTCGCGGAAGGTGTATCCGAGCGAGATTTCGCGCATGCGGACATTCGTGGCGTCGTAGACGTAATCCTCGACGTTGTAGACCGAGTTGAAGCTCGTGGCGCCGACCGTATCGTAGTAGGCCTTCACGTTGGTGAACTTCACGCCGTCGCGCATGACGTAACCGCGGTCGCGGTCGCGGGCCGTGCGCTGCGAAACGCCGTAGCCGTCGAGCGTGGCTTCGGTCATCGAAACGATCTTGCCGCCGATCTTGGCGTCGATCAGGAAGCTCAGCGTCAGATCTTTGTAGCGGAACGTGTTGCTCCAGCCGAGGTTCCACTTGGCGTTCATGTCGCCGACGTACTTCATCTTCGAGTTTTCGTCGCTGCCGTTCACCGGGATCAGGTAGTCGGTGCCTTCGGGCTGGGTGGTCTTCAGCGAACCGTCGTCGTTGCGCTCGAGCGTGCGGACGTAGAGGTCGCCGTAGTGTCCGCCTTCGGTGAGGATGACCTTGGCACCGCCCATGTTCGAGATGGTCACGCCGTCCTGGATGCCTTCGAAGAGTTCGATGATCTTGTTGTCGTTGTACGAGAGGTTCAGATCGGTCGACCAGGTGAACTCACGGCCGAAATCCTGGAACCAGCCGGCGCTCAGCTCGAAGCCCTGGTTCTGGACGTTACCGGCGTTGACGAACTGCGTCTTGTAGCCGCTCTCCCACGGAAGCGTCACCTCGAAGTATTGGTTCTTGGTGTTGGTCTTGTAGTAGGTAGCGCTCAGATGCAGGCGGTGCTGGAGGAATTCGCCGTCGAAACCGGCCTCGAACGAGTGGGTCTTCTCGGGTTTCAGCGTGCGGAACGGCACGGCGTCGGGGGGAGCGATGGCACCCTGGTCGCCGATGGTGTAGAGCGGATTGGTCTTGTAGACCGGCACGTCGTTACCGACGATCGAGTACGAAGCGCGGAACTTGAACAGATCGATGTTCGGACCCATGTCGACGAACTGGTCGAGCAGCAGGCTGGCGCCGACCGACGGATAGAAGAACGAGTAGCTGTCGGTGAAGGCGAGGGCCGACGACCAGTCGTTACGGGCCGTTACGTCGATGAAGAGCCCCTCCTTGAATCCGAACGTGGCCGTTCCGAATACCGAATTGAGTCGTTTGCGGGTCAGACCGAGCGACGCTCCGTTCTCGTAGTAGTTCTTCGGGTCGAAGACGTTGGGGAAGTAGGCGCTGCCGTCACCGGGGGACTTGAATTCGTTTTTTTCATAAAGCAGGCTGACGTTGTTCGACTGCGTGCGGGTCATGCTCGAACCGGCCGTTACGTTGAGCGAGAAGTCGCCCCACGCATGTTCGTACTGGGCCAGGATGTCGGCGTAGAGTTGCTCGCTGAAGTAACGGTTGTCGTCGAGTTTGCCCATCGTGTACTTGTTGCCGTAGGACGATGCGTAGTGGTTGCGCACGTAGTGCTCGTCGGCGCGCTCGTAGCGCATGCGGCCCGTCAGCGAGAGACCTTCGATGATTTCATACTTGATCGATCCGCCGAATTCATAACGGTTGCGCTCCACGATGGGGCGTTCGCGGTTGAGCAGCCAGTAGGGGTTCGAGTTGGTCTCGTCGGTGGTGGTCACCCAGTTCTGCACGTAGGTGTTCATGGCGCCGTTGAAGACCTCGAAATTGTTCTTGTAGCCGTCCCAGTCGGCACCGCGCGGGAAGGTGTAGACCCCGACGAGCGGGTTGAAGACGTAACCGCCGGCGGGCTGGTTCGTGATGTGCTGGTTGACGTACTTGGCGCTGAAATCGATCTTCACGTGGTCGTTGAACAGATCGAATCCGACCTTCGAATTGAGGGTGTGCTGCGAGTAGTCGTTCTCGGGGGTGATGCCGCCCGAGGTGACGTTACCGTAGGAGAAGTAGGCGCGCATGTCCTTCGAACCGCCGGTGATCGAGATCGAGTTGTTGGTGGTGTATCCCGTGCGGAAGAACTCCTTGGCGTAGTTCTTGGCGGCCGAAGCGAGCTTGTCGCCCCAGCTGTACTGGTCCGTACCGCCGTACGTGGTCTGGAACTCGGGCAGCGAGATGGGGGTCTCGACGGTCGTATTGCTCGATACGCTCACGGCGAAGCGGCCTTCGGAGCCCGACTTGGTGGTGATCATGATGGCGCCGTTTGCGGCGACGGCACCGTAGAGGGCGGCGGCCGAAGCGCCCTTCAGCAGCGAGATCGAGGCGATGTCGTCGGGGTTGATCGTCGACATGGCGTCGCCGCCGTCGCGCTGACCGCCCCAGTTTCCGTTGACCTGGTCGCTGGTGATGTTCATCATCAGGGGCACACCGTCGACAACGATCAGCGGCTGGTTCGAACCGTTGATCGACTTGTTACCGCGGAAGAGGATCTTCGACGAACCTCCGGCGCCGGTCGAGTTGGGGGTGATCTGCAGACCGGCCGACTTGCCCTGCAGGGAGTTGATCATGTTGATCGACTTGATGTCGGCCACGTCCTCCCCGCCGACGGTCTGGGCGGCGTAGGTCAGGGTTTTCGACTGTCGTTCGATACCGAGGGCCGTTACGACCACGGCATCGAGTTCGTTGGCATTGGCCTTGAGGAGGATCTCTTCATTGGTTTGGCCCTGATAGGTGATCTCCACGGGGTTGTAGCCGATGTAGGATACCTGGAGGACGTTTCCGTTCTGGAGATCTTCGAGGTAGAACGCACCGTTGACATCGGTCGACGTACCGCGGCTGGTTCCGACGATGACGACCGTGGCGCCCACGAGGGGACCGGTTTCGTCCTTAACGATTCCTTTGAGGGTACCTCCCCCCTGGGCATTCGCCTTCAGAGCGATAGCAGGTTCGATGGCGAACATTGCCAACAGCAATGCGCAGCAACCGAATAGCGTTTTTTGGATAAGTTTCGTCATGGTTACTTTAGGTTAGGTTGAACATGAGTTAAGGTTTTCCTGTGTCGTTTTTTTCGACAGTGGGAGGAGAGAGTTCCGGGGCTACCGGAGGGAAGTTTTCAGATGTAAGTTGTACTGTTTGGGTTGTTTTATTAAAATTTAATATTTTATCCCCCGTCATATAGTTCAAATATAAGAAATTTTTTTCGAAAAGTGAACGATATGGACCTAATATGCGTTTTTGGTTAACCAGTTACGTGAAAAAATTTAAAAACCAAGAAAAGCGCTTCTGGATTGCTCCGGAAGGGTATTAGCGTATTTTTATAGTAGGCTTTGTGTTTTTTAATGTCTGTTTTTACACGCCATTTCAGCCTAATTTCCGATCCCTTTGGAACACTTTTTCGGGGCTTGTTTTTCCCGCCTCATTCCGCCCTGTCGGCCCGTCCGTCCGTGAACCGTCAGATCTTAAGCCATTTCGGGATTTGTTCGTTCCGTTCGATTCTTTCGGTTCTCCTTCGGCTTTCGGTTTTGATCACGCCGTAAGAACGGCTGCTGCGGTTTTCACCGATTTTTCGTATCTTTGTGAAAAGAGGCGCGGAACCGAGGGCCGGTTTTACCTGCGGAGTTCCGATGACGGTTTCCTGTGTCCGACGATCGTTGAAAACCCAAAATATTTTTGTTATGAACAACTTCATCTATCAGAATCCTACCAAGTTGGTCTTCGGCAAGGGGCAGATCGCCCGCCTTCCGGAGCTTATTCCTGCCGACCGGCGGATCATGATCACCTTTGGCGGCGGCAGCGTCAAGCGAAACGGCGTTTACGATCAGGTCGTCAAGGCGCTTGACGGGCGCAACTTCATCGAGTTCTGGGGAATCGAGGCCAACCCCTCGGTCGAGACCCTTCGCAAGGCCATCGCTCTGGGCAAGGAGCACAAGGTCGATTTCCTGCTGGCCGTGGGTGGCGGTTCGGTGATCGACGGCACGAAACTCATCTCGGCCGGCCTGCTTTACGAAGGCGATGCCTGGGAGCTGGTTCTCAAGGGAAGCTGCAGGAAGACCGTGCCGCTGGCTACCGTCCTGACGATGGCCGCCACGGGGTCCGAGATGAACAGCGGCGCCGTCATTTCGCGCTACGAGACCAAGGAGAAGTATGCCTTCTACAGCAACTACCCGGTCTTCTCGATTCTCGATCCCGAGACTCTCTTCTCGCTGCCCAAGCGGCAGATTGCCTGCGGTTTGGCCGATACGTTCGTACACGTGCTCGAGCAGTATATGACCACGCCCGGACAGTCGCTGCTGATGGACCGCTGGGCCGAGGGAATTCTCCACACGGTCGTAGAGACGGCGCCGAAGGCCCTCTCCGACGAGCGTGATTACGACACGATGTCCGAATACATGCTTTCGGCAACGCTCGCTCTGAACGACATGATCCGCATGGGCGTGACGCAGGACTGGGCGACGCACATGATCGGTCACGAGCTGACGGCCCTGCACGGGCTGACGCACGGCGCAACGCTGGCCATCGTCATCAACGGTACGCTGCGTGTGCTGCGTGAGCAGAAGCACGGCAAGTTGCTGCAGTTCGGCGAGCGGATCTGGGGCATCACGGGCGGCACAGAAGAGGAGCGTATCGACCGGACGCTGGTCCGCACCGAGGAGTTCTTCCGTTCGCTGGGGCTCTCGACGCACCTCTCGGAGGAGGGGATCGGCCAGGAGACGATTGCCGAGATCGAGCGCCGCTTCAACGCCGCGGGTGTTCACTACGGCGAGGCCGGGAATGTCGACGGCGCGATGGCCCGCCGCATCCTTGAGGCCTGTCTGTAACCGGGTTCTGAACTGAAAAGCCGGGTATTCCGATCGGAATACCCGGCTTTTTCATGGCGGGTTGCTGGTTTCTCCCGGCCGTTTGCTCTGTGAAACCGTTTTCTTCGTGAAACAATCTGCTTCGTGAGACAGTCTTCTTCCTGAAACCGCTTTCGAATCGAATCGCTGCCGATTGCTGTCACTTCAGACCGGGTTGTGTCTTCTTCTGTCTTCTTCTGTCTTCTTCTGTCTCCTTCTCTTCCTCCCTTCTTTTTTCTTCTCCTCTCTCCTCTCTCCTCTCTCCTCTGTCTGCCCCCCTCTCTCCCATCTTCACGAAAAATCCCCTCCGACCGCGGGGCCGAAGGGGATCGAACAAGTTGTGTGTGCAATTACTCACCCAGCAGGATCTCGAGGATCTTGATGGCTGCCGTAGCGATCGGCGTACCGGGGCCGAAGATGGCGGCGGCACCGTCGCGGTAGAGCTCATCGTAATCCTGGTGAGGAATCACACCGCCGACGATGACGACGATATCCTCACGGCCGAGTTTCTTGAGCTCGGCGATGATCTGCGGCACGAGGGTGAGGTGACCGGCGGCCAGCGACGAAACGCCCACAACGTGAACGTCGTTCTCGACGGCCTGCTTGGCAGCCTCTTCCGGGGTCTGGAACAGCGGACCCATGTCGACGTCGAAGCCGATGTCGGCATAACCCGTAGCGACTACCTTGGCACCACGGTCGTGACCGTCCTGGCCGAGCTTGGCGATCATGATACGCGGCTGACGGCCCTCTTTCTTGGCGAATTCAGCGCACAGCTCCTTGGCGTGCTCGAAGTTCTTGTCGTTTTTCACTTCCGAAGAGTAAACACCTGAGATGGAACGGATAACGGCTTTGTAGCGGCCTACGACAACCTCGCAGGCATCGGAGATCTCACCCAGCGTAGCGCGGACCTTGGCGGCCTCGACGGCCAGCTCGAGCAGGTTGCCCTGCTTGGTCTTCACGCACTCGGTGATGGCGGCCAGCGCCTTCTTCACGGCCTCGTTGTCACGCGTAGCGCGCAGCTCCTTCAGACGCTTGATCTGGCTTTCGCGCACGGCGGTGTTGTCCACGGCCAGGATATCGATCGGGGCCTCCTTCTCCAGACGGTACTCGTTCAGACCGATGATCTTCTCCTCGCCGGAGTCGATGCGGGCCTGCTTGCGGGCCGAAGCCTCCTCGATACGCATCTTCGGAATACCGGTCTCGATGGCCTTGGCCATACCGCCCAGCTTCTCGATCTCCTGGATGTGCTCCCAGGCCTTGTGAGCGATCTCGTTGGTGAGCGTCTCGACGTAGTAGGAACCAGCCCACGGATCGACCTCGCGGCAGATCGACGTCTCCTCCTGGATGTAGATCTGCGTGTTGCGGGCGATACGTGCCGAGAAGTCGGTCGGCAGGGCGATAGCCTCGTCCAGGGCGTTGGTGTGCAGCGACTGGGTGTGGCCCAGAGCAGCGCCCATGGCCTCGATGGCCGTACGTGCGACGTTGTTGAACGGATCCTGCTCCGTAAGCGACCAGCCCGAGGTCTGCGAGTGGGTACGCAGAGCCAGCGACTTGGGGTTCTTCGGGTTGAACTGCTTGACGATCTTGGCCCACAGCATACGAGCGGCGCGCATCTTGGCGATCTCCATGAAGTGGTTCATGCCGATGGCCCAGAAGAACGACAGACGCGGAGCGAAGGCATCGATCGACATACCGGCGTTGATACCGGCGCGGAGGTACTCCAGACCGTCGGCCAGCGTGTATGCCAGCTCGATGTCGGCCGTAGCGCCGGCCTCCTGCATGTGGTATCCCGAGATCGAGATCGAGTTGAACTTCGGCATGTTCTTCGAGGTGTACTCGAAGATGTCGGCGATGATTCGCATCGAGAACTCGGGGGGATAGATATAGGTGTTACGCACCATGAACTCCTTGAGGATATCGTTCTGGATCGTACCCGAGAGCTGATCGAGCGTGCATCCCTGCTCGAGACCCGTGACGATGTAGAAGGCCAGGATCGGCAGCACGGCGCCGTTCATGGTCATCGACACCGACATCTTGTCCAGCGGAATACCGTTGAAGAGGACCTTCATGTCCTCGACCGAGCAGATCGACACACCGGCCTTGCCGACGTCGCCCACCACACGCGGGTGATCGGCGTCATAGCCGCGGTGCGTAGCCAGGTCGAAGGCCACCGACAGACCCTTCTGACCGGCGGCGAGGTTGCGGCGGTAGAAGGCGTTGGACTCCTCGGCGGTCGAGAAGCCGGCGTACTGACGGATCGTCCACGGACGCATCACGTACATCGTCGAATAGGGGCCACGCAGGAACGGAGCGATACCGGCGGCATAGTTCAGGTGCTCCATGCCTTCGAGGTCTTCGGCCGTATAGGTTCCCTTGACGGGAATACGCTCGGCCGTGAGCCACGGTTCCACCTGACCGCAGCCTTTCGAGGCGCAGCAGTTCTGCTGAGCGTCTCCTTCGTATTTGAGTTCTGAAAATTTAGCTCTCATCGTTAGATTCCCATCTCTTTAAGGTAAAACTTCAGGGTTTCGAGGACATTGGACTTCACGTTGATGAAGTTCTTGATGCCCTGTGCCTCGAGTTCGGGCATGCAGGCCGGGGCACCGGCAACCACGAGGATTGCCTTTCCGCCGAGCATCTCCTTGACTTTCGGGGCAACTTCCGCATAGTCGTCGTCCGAAGCGCAGACCACAACGATCTCGGCTTTCGATTCGAGAGCGGCCTTGACGCCCTCCTCGACCGACTTGAAGAACGTGTTGTCAATCACGCGGATACCGGCGCAGCCGAAGAAGTTGCACGAGAACTGGGCGCGGGCGCGGGCCATGGCCAGGCTGCCGCAGGTGAGCATGAAGGCCTTGGGCTGCTTGCCCGAGCGGTCGACGTGCAGACGCATGGCCTCGAAAGCCATGGCGCCGCGGTAGGGAGCCAGCGTGTTGCCTTCGGCCATGTGGCGCGTTACGGCCTCTGCGGTGATCTCCTTGCCGGCCACTTCGGTGAAGTTGGGGTACTGGTTGGCACCCAGCAGGATCTGGCGGCGCGTAGCGATGGCCTTGTCCTTGGCTGCGGCCGAAGCCTCGATGCGCTCCTTGATGTAGCCAGCCTTGTAGGCCTCGGTGTAGCCACCCTTCTCCTCGAGTTCGAGGAAGAGCTTCCAGGCCTCGTTGGCGATCGACTGGGTGAGGTTCTCGACGTAGTACGAGCCGCCGGCCGGGTCAACGACCTGGTCGAAGTGGGCTTCGTGCTTGAGCAGCAGCTCGACGTTGCGGGCGATGCGCTTCGAGAACTCGGTCGGATCCTCGAACGATGCGTCGAACGGGGTAACCTCGAGCGAGTGTACGCCGGCGATGGCGGCGGACATGGCCTCGGTCGTACCGCGGAGCATGTTCACATAGGGGTCGTAAACCGTCTGGTTCCAGTCGGCCGTGCGGGCGTGGATCATCATCTTGCCGGCGCACTCCTTTTCGGGGTTGTAGCCCTTGACGATGTTGGCCCAGAGCATGCGGGCGGCACGGAACTTGGCGATCTCCATGAAGTAGTTCGACGTGACGGCGAACGAGAAGCGGATCTTGCGGGCCGCAATATTGGCGTCGATGCCGGCGTCGGTCAGGCGGGCCATGTAGTCGTTACCGGCCGAGAGGGCGAAAGCGAGCTCCTCGACGATGGTCGAACCCGAGTTGGCGAAGATGCCGGCCGAGACGGTGACGATGCGGATGTGCTTGTATTCGCGGGTGCGCTCGATGAGCGACTTGATCTTGGCGAAGCACTTCTCGCCGTTGGGCGAGCAGAAGTCGCCCTTCTGGGAGAGGCCCTTGACGATGGGGTCGATGCAGAAGGCGATGTTGGCTTCAGCAGCCACACCCTCCTTTTCGAGTTTGTCGATGACCAGCTCGGCGACCTTTCCGGTGTGGAGGCCGCAGAAGGTGATCTCGATGGCCGGGATATGGATCTCGGCGAGGAGCTGATCGAGGTCAGCGGCCGAGAAGTCCTCCTTGGCGATGGAGAATCCCAGGGAGTCTACGCCCGAGTTGAGGAGTTTGAGCGCTTCGGCGTTTGCCTCCTTGGGGCACTTGACCTCGATGGTCTGATGCACGTGCCAGCGGTTGTTGGCGCGCGTACCTCTCACGTAGGGGAACTCGCCTGCCTGCGAGCCCAGGAACCGGATGCCCTCGAGGTTTTCGGCACGGTAGTAGGGGCGGACATTGAATCCCTCGCCCGTACGCCATACCAGTTTACGCTCGTAATCGGCACCTTTCAGGTCGGCTGTAATCGCCGCTTCCCATACCTCGGTCGGGACCGGGGGGAATTCGGTGAACAGCTTTTCACGTTTGGTATTTGCCATAACTGTTTAGAGATTAGTATGAGTGTTAATGCTCTTAGTTTCGAAATTGCACGTAAAGGTAAGAAATAATTGGGGAATTGTTACAAGAAATTGTTAACAAAATAACATACGACCCTTTTTATACCTATATTTATATGGGTTCGGACTTTGTGTCCGCATTCGGGATGAGAATTGTGTCCGGGATTGTTTTTGCGGCTGTTTCGACCAAAATAATCCGAAAAGACCTCCGATTCGCCGAATTTGCAAAAATGAGTGTTTTCGCGATTTTGCTGAATTTTTCAGGTTATTTTTCGGAAAACGGCTTCGAAAAACAGCGTGTTGGCTGAAAAAATAGGGTAAATTTCCGGAAAATGGCTCGAAAAAATGCAATTTTGCTGAAAAAATGCATTTTTGTGAAAACAAGATATTGGAATTATTTTTACATTTGCAACCAGAAAGAACGAAGTACCGCGCGAGGCGAAGTTCCAGGTTAGTTGGGTTAACGGTCTCTGCCGGGATGGCAGTGGTTAGTCAGAGTTTCAGGTTAGGTTTTAGTTTACAATTGTCGAACTTTGCCCCGCGCGTTTTTTTAAGAATCCAAATCCACAAACTGATAAAGGTATATGTCATCATTGCTCAGATTCAAGATGGTCGATGCGGCGATCAACCACACGGCCGTTGAGGTAAAGGCCCCGGAGGGGCGCCCCTCGGACTACTTCGGTGAGAAGGTCTTCGGACGTGCCGCCATGCGCAAGTACCTCGACAAGCGGACCTACGCCGCACTGCTCGATACGATGGAGAACCGCACGCCGCTGACGCGTGAGGTTGCCGACAGCATCGCGGCAGGCATGCGCCAGTGGGCCCTGGAACACGGCGCCGACCACTATACGCACTGGTTCCAGCCGCTGACGGGCGGTACGGCCGAGAAGCACGACGCCTTTGCCGAACCCGACGGTCAGGGGGGTGTGCTCGAGGAGTTTTCGGGCAAGCTGCTCGTACAGCAGGAGCCCGATGCCTCGTCGTTCCCCAACGGCGGTATCCGCAACACGTTCGAGGCCCGCGGCTATTCGGCCTGGGACCCCACTTCGCCGGCCTTCATCGTCGATACGACACTCTGTATCCCGACCGTCTTCATCGCCTACACGGGTGAGGCGCTCGACTACAAGGTGCCCCTGCTGCGTTCGCTGACGGCTGTCGGTACGGCTGCCACGGAGGTCTGCCACTACTTCGACAAGAACGTCGAGAAGGTCTTCTCCTACCTGGGCTGGGAGCAGGAGTACTTCCTGGTTGACGAGAGCCTGTGGGCCGTTCGTCCCGACCTGGTGCTGACGGGCCGCACGCTGATGGGCCACGAGTCGGCCAAGAACCAGCAGCTCGAAGACCACTATTTCGGTGCCATTCCGGCCCGCGTGATGGCCTTCATGAAGGATCTCGAGTATGAGTGCCTGAAGCTGGGTATTCCGGTCAAGACGCGTCACAACGAGGTGGCTCCCAATCAGTTCGAGCTGGCTCCGGTCTACGAGGAGGTCAACCTGGCCAACGACCACAACCAGCTGCTGATGACCATCATGGACAAGATTGCCCGCCGCCATCAGTTCCGGGTGCTGCTGCACGAGAAGCCCTTCAAGGGGATCAACGGCTCGGGCAAGCACAACAACTGGTCGCTCGGTACGGATACGGGTGTCAACCTGCTCGGTCCGGGCAAGACGGCCGCCGAGAACCTGCAGTTCATCACCTTCCTGGTGAATGCCATCTCGGCCGTCTACAAGCACAACGGCCTGCTCAAGGCGTCGATCATGAGCGCCACGAATGCTCACCGTCTGGGCGCCAATGAGGCACCTCCCGCCATCATCTCGACCTTCCTTGGCTCGCAGGTTTCGGCCGTGCTCGACAAGCTGGAGGCTTCGAAGAGCGACGATGCCATCCGTTTCGATGCGAAGAACGTCTTCAAGATGAGCGGCATTTCGCACATCCCGACGCTGCTCCTCGATAATACCGACCGCAACCGTACCTCGCCGTTCGCCTTCACGGGTAACCGTTTCGAGTTCCGTGCCGTAGGTTCGTCGGACAACTGCGCCGAGGCGATGATCGTCCTCAATACGGCGATGGCCAACGAGCTGACGGAGTTCAAGAAGAACGTCGACGCACGCATCGAGGGCGGCATGAAGAAGGAGAAGGCTATCTACGAGGTGCTCAAGGAGATGATCAAGGCCTGCAAGGCGATCCGTTTCGACGGCAACGGCTATTCGGACGAGTGGAAGGCCGAGGCTGCCCGCCGCGGACTGGACTGCGAGACCTCGACGCCGCTGATCTTCGACCGTTATCTGGATGCCGAGAGCCTGAAGATGTTTGCCGACATGGGCGTCTTCTCGAAGGTGGAGCTTGAGGCCCGCACCGAGGTGAAGTGGGAGACCTACACGAAGAAGATCCAGATCGAGGGTCGTGTGCTGGGAGACCTGGCGATGAACCACATCGTGCCGATCGCCTCGAAGTACGAAGCCGAGCTGCTGGACAAGGTCTACAAGATGTCGCAGATTCCGGGTCTGAATGCCGATCCGGATATCCGCCTGATCAAGAAGATCCAGGACCATACGGCCGAGATCCAGCGTCTGACGGCCGAGATGATCGACGCCCGCAAGGTGGCCAACAAGATTGAGGATCAGCGAGAGAAGGCGATCGCCTACCACGATACGGTAGCGGTCTACTTCGATCAGATCCGCCGTCATATCGACAAGCTGGAGGAGATCGTTGACGATCAGATCTGGCCGCTGCCGAAGTATCGCGAACTGCTTTTCATCCGGTAAGCCTGTATCGGAGTTTTGGGTCGGGCACAGCCTTGTGGGAGGCTGTGTCCGATTTTTTTGTGTCGGGGTGTGGGGCGCGGCAGCTGGTTGGAATCAAGGTTGACGGGCCGATTCCGATGTTATTGGGTTGGATTTTGACGGGTTGGCCCGGAATTGCTGGCAGCGCGGTGAGGTGCCCTGTCGGATCGGAAAGCGGTTCCTGCCGTGGCGGCGATTCCTGTATGTTCGGAATTGCTGGCAGCGCGGCGAAGTGCTCTGTCGGGTCGGAAGGCGGTTCCCTGCGGTGGCGGCGATTCCTGTGTGTTCGGATTTGCTGGCAGTGCGGCGAAGTGCCCTGTCGGGTCGGAAGGCGGTTCCTGCGGTAGTGAGGGATCAAGGAGACCGGATTCGATGGTTGTCCGTCTGGCGGAAGAGTGGCCGGATTCCGATCCGAAGTGATCGCTGCTGTTCCTGCTGCTCCTGTTGCTTCTTCCGCTCCGCCCGTCTTGGGATGGAGACAAAAAGAGGGGGACGTGTTTCTCACTCCCCCCTCTCTCGGACTCGTTTCCGGGTCTTATTCCTCGTCGCGGTACATGTGCTCGACGTAAATGGCGTGCTGCATCGCCTCGCGCTTCGCAACCGAAGGCTTGGTGAAGTACTGGCGACGACGGAGCTCCTTCAGGACACCCGTACGCTCGTATTTACGTTTGAACTTCTTCAGGGCGCGTTCGATGTTTTCGCCCTCTTTTACCGGCATGATAATCATAGTATTCTTTGTTTTTTTTGTTGTTGTATTCGTGTTTTCTCAAGGATTTCTGCGGGTAGCGCCCCGCCCGGAGGTGCTGATCCCGAAAAGAGGTCTATTCGAAGGCTGTTCCGCTGTCGGACCCGAATTGCAGATAGGGAGCCAGCCGTGCTGCCTCCTCGCGGGTCAATATGTTCTGTTCGATCATCTCTTCAGCGGTACTCCAACCTCCTTTCAACTGTCTTTGCTTGAGTAATCTCCTCAGGGTTCGGGGCGCGATATAGGGATGGCGTCCCAACTCTTTCGGGCTTGCAAAGTTAATATCAATTTTCCGAATTTTGCAACTGTCGCAGTAAATTTGTTTCAAAATTTTTTCATAATTGCTCTCCGTGACTCCCGGAACCTCTGCGAGTTGCTCGACGCGGACGAAACCGCCGAGGCGTTCGCGGTAGTGCATGATGGTCTGAACGGTTTTCGGACCGATCCCGACGACGGAGCGCAGCGTGGCCGAATCGGCCGTATTGATCTCCACGGGCTGCTCGATGGGGTGCGGACGCTGCTCGGGGAAGATGACGTAGGGTTCGAGGGCCGTGGCCACCGAATCGTCGATGACGTAGCATTCGCGCAGCTCCTCCATGTCGCGGATCCCGTGCAGATCGCGCCAGCGGATGAACGTCTCGGCCTGACGTTTCGAGAGGGCGCCGATCGCCCGCAGGTACCGGGCCGAGACCGTGTCGATGCGGAACGGTGTCGGGGCCAGCGGTTCGGGGAGGATGCGTCCGCTGCGGTATTCGCGCGGGGCGATGGCGTATTTTCGTCCGATGCGGATCCAGGGGGCGAGGCGCCGGTAGAGCGAGTCGTCGATGCCGTAGCAGAGAGTCACGTCCTCCGGGATGCGGAAGACCTTGCCTGCGGCGCGGAACTTCAGCAGGCTGACGGCCTCGTATTTCGAGAGTCCCAGGGCGCGCAGTTCGTCGAACGTGGCGGTATTGGGGTCGAACGGGCGCATCACGATGCTGTCCCTGGCGATGCGCTCTTCGTATTGACGTTCGACGCGGCGGGCCGCTTCGGGGTTGCCTTTCGGGCGCAGCAGCGCGATGGCCGCGATGGCCAGTACGGCCAGCGGCAGGAAGATGGCTACGGCGCGGATTTCTCGTTCGGAAAAGAGTCGGGGCATGGCTTTCAGGATTTTTTGGCGAGGTGTTCGAGGGCCTGCTTGACCGATCCCCAGTGCAGCAGGGCGCGGCGGGCCTCCTCCTCGTCGAGGCCCGTGCTCTGGGCGACCATGCGGGTCCCGCGGTCGATGAGTTTGTTGTTCGTCAGCTGCATGTTGACCATGCGGTTCCCCTCGACGCGGCCCAGGCGGATCATCACGGCCGTCGACAACATGTTGAGCATCAATTTCTGGGCTGTTCCGGCCTTCATGCGGGTCGATCCGGTGACAAATTCGGGACCCACGACCGCCTCGAGGGCATAGTCGGCCTCGGCGGCGACGGGCGAGCCGGGGTTGCAGACCACGGCACCGGTCAGCAGACCGTGGCGCCGGGCCTCGCGCAGTCCGCCGATGACGTAGGGGGTTGTACCCGAAGCGGCGATCCCGACGAGCGTGTCGTCGGCCGTAGGGTGGTAGGGGGCCATGTCGCGCCATGCCCCCTGAGTGTCGTCCTCGGCGTGTTCGACGGCCCGGCGCAGTGCACCGTCGCCGCCGGCAATCAGCCCGATGACCCGATCGAACGGCACGCCGAATGTCGGCGGAAGCTCCGAGGCGTCGGTCACCCCGAGCCGTCCGCTCGTCCCGGCGCCGATGTAGAAGAGCCGCCCTCCGCGCTTCATCCGCTCGACGATGCGCTCGACCAGCTGCTCCATGACCGGGATGGTTTTGCGCACGGCCTCGTGCACGCGGGCATCTTCGCGGTTGATGCCGACAAGGATGTCGTGTACGGACATCTCCTGCAGGTTATCGTATTCCGAACTCTGTTCCGTGATTCTCTTCTCCATGGTGGTAGGCAACAAGCCCTTCGGCGGGCGATTCGACAATTTTTTCGATGCGGTATCCCTCTGCTTTGAGCGCCTCGCGCAGCGGCTCCTCGAAGTGCGCGGCCACCCCTCCGATGCATCCGACGGCCAGGCCTGTCGGGTAACGGCTCAGGTTGCGGCGGGCGAATTCGCGAAAGGCGCTGATGACCGTTTCGCGCACCTGCGGGCAGTCGAGATGGGCGAGAAGGAAGGGGGCCAGCGAGGCGAGGAAGCGGTTGGCAAAGGGTTCGCGGTAGACGCGGCGGATGATCTCCTCGTAGGTGAGGCCGCTCTGGGTGAGAAACTCTCGACGCAGCGGAATGTGCCCCTTGAAGAGCCCGTTGAGCAGGGCGCGTCCCAGCGCGGCGCCACTTCCCTCGTCGCCGAGGATATACCCGAGCGGGGGCACCTGGCGGACGATCCGTCCGTCGCGCGCCACTCCCGAATTGGATCCGGTTCCGAGGATGCAGGCAATCCCCTCGCCGCGGCCCCAAAGGGCGCGGGCGGCCGCCGTGAGGTCGGAATCGATCGTGATCGTTCGGGGTGCGAACCGCCGGCGGAGCTCCCCGCACAGCCGCTGCGAGGCTTCGGGAAAGGAGTCGCCCGCACCGGCTCCGTAGAAGTGGATGGCCGTCACGGGGCCCAGCTCGGGCAGTTCGGACAGAGTGTCGCGAATCTGCTCGTCGGTGTGCTGCACGGCGTTGATGCCGCGCGTGCGCAGCTTCCGGATGCGGGAGCCGTCGTCGGCAATCCACGTGCACTGGGTCGATCCGCTGTCTGCAAGGAGTATCATCGTTCTCGGTTTTTCGGTGGGGCGGCGCGGTTCACGCACTTCGAGTCCGGTCTGCCGTGTCCCCATATTGCAAAGGTACATATTATCGATGGATTCCGGAAGAAAATACCAAGCAACTAAATTTTATAGTTAGTAAACTATGAAAAATAGTTGCATGTGAATTTTTTTTAGTTACCTTTGTGGAAAAGAACTCCGAATAACTATCCGACAGGGGCCGGACCCGACAGATGGAGGCCGGCCGGTCGGAACAATCGATACCGATACCATGGAAAGACTCACACGCCGCGAAGAGGAGCTGATGCAGTGCTTCTGGGCCCACGGACCGCTGTTTGTGCGGGAACTGGTGGCGCTGGCTCCCGAACCGAAACCCCATTTCAATACCCTCTCGACGATGGTCCGCGCGCTCGAGGCGAAGGGCTACGTGGGGCATAAACCCTTCGGAAACACCTATCAGTACTACCCGCTGGTGAGCGAGGAGGAGTTTTCGCGCCGGAAGCTGGGCAGCGTCATCGACCGCTATTTCGAGAACTCCTACTTGGGGGCCGTTTCGGCGCTGGTCGAGGAGGAGAAGATCTCGGTCGAGGAGCTGCGCGAGCTGATCGACCGCATCGAACACCAAAATCCGAACGAGCCATGTGGTACGAACTGACCCTCTACAGCCTCAAGGTCGGAGCCTGCCTGGCGGTCTTCTACCTCTTCTTCAAGCTGTTGCTGAGCCGCGAGACCTTCCACCGCTTCAACCGCATAGTCGTGTTGGCGGCGATAGTCGTGTCGTTCCTGCTGCCGCTGTGCGTGATTACGGTCGAGCGGGAGCTCCCCGTGGAGCCGGCCCTCGCGGTGATGGCCCGGACGCTTCCCGACGTGCCGGCCGCAGCGCCCGCTCCGGAACCCTTCCCGTGGCGGATGCTCGTCGGCGGGATCTTCGTGGCGGGAGTTGCAGTTACCTGCCTGCGGACCTTCTGCTCGCTGGGGGCGGTGGTGCGGCTGATCTGCCGCGGACGCCGTGAGCGGCAGCCGGACGGGGTGATTCTGGTCCATGCGGACCGCGACGTGGCGCCCTTCAGCTGGGGTCGCTGCATCGTTATGACGGACCGCGACTTGGCCGAAAACGGGGAGGCGATCCTCACCCACGAACGGGCCCACCTGCAGCTGCACCACTCGGTGGATCTGCTGGTGACCGATCTGGCCGGATGCCTGCAGTGGTTCAATCCGGCGATGTGGCTCCTGCGCCGTGAGTTGCGGGCCATCCACGAGTACGAGGCCGACGAGGCGGTGCTTAGGAGCGGCGTCGATGCGCGGAGTTACCAGATGCTGTTAATAAAGAAGGCCGTTGGCGGGAGGTGGTACTCAGTCGCCAACAGCCTCAATCACAGTAAACTTAAAAACCGTATTACCATGATGTTGCGAAAAAGATCGTCGCGGTGGGCCGAAGCGCGTGTGCTTCTGCTGCTGCCGCTTGCCGGCGTGGCTCTGGGAGCCTTTGCCGAGACCCGTTATGTACCTGCGGGCAGGGATGCGTACAAAGATACGCAAAATCGGATAGAAGCACTCGAAAAACAGACGGAAATTGCACGCGAAGCGCCGATCGTCATCCAGGGAACGAAGTGGAAGGGGGATCCGGAGAAGGCGCCGCTGATCCTTGTCAACGGCGAACGGGTGACGCAGAAGCAGTTTAAGAAGATCCCGACCGAGGATATCGAGCAGATCTGGGTGCTGAAGGATTCGACCTGGATGCCGCGTTACGGCGAGGAGGCGCGTAATGGGGTGATCTACGTCCAGACGAAGGATGCGACCGAGGCCCAGCGGGCCCTGCAGCCCCGCACCGACGAGGTGACGGCCTCCCGGCCGGCCGGGGACAGCACCGCGATGGACGACGTGGTGGTCATCTCCTACGCGTCGGAGGATCCCCGGCCGAAGTCATCGCTCAATGACAAGGCAGTGATCGTCTTCGACGGCAAGCTCTATACGGGAGATGTCAACGCACTTCCCGTCAATCAGATCGGTAGCATGTCGATCTACAAGAGCAACATCCCGGAGGAGTACCGTCCGTATCTCAAGCCCGGAAAGGAGTCGGTGATCGTGATCGAATCGCGGAAGCCGGGCGATCCGTCGGTGGCCGACGACTATTTCCGGAGCGAGGAGTGGCAGCAGGCGCAGAAGCGGCTGGACGACATGAATGCCTACTTCGAGAGCGACACCTGGAAGGAAGGGATGAAGCGGCTCTCGGAGATGGATAGGAAGAGCGAGGAGATGCAGCGGAAACTCTCCGAGATGGAAGACTACTTCCAGAGCGAGGAGTGGAAAGAGACGCAGCGGAAGCTTGCCGAGATGGGCGACTATTTCCAGAGCGACGAATGGCAGCAGAAGATGAAACAGCTCTCCGAGATGGAGGACTGCTTTAAGAGTGAGGAGTGGCAGGCAACCCAGAAGCGTATCTCGGAGATGGAAGACTACTTCAAGAGCGACGAATGGCAGCAGAAGATGAAACAGCTCTCCGACGGGATGGAGGACTACTTCCAGAGTGAGGAGTGGCAGGCAGCCCAGAAGCGTATCTCGGAGATGGAAGACTATTTCAAGAGCGACGAATGGCAGGAGGCGCAGAAGCGTGTGGCCAAACTGGAGAATTCGCTTCGCGTCGAGAACTTTACGCTCGAGGGGGATCCTGTGATCTACATCAACGGCAAACGCTCGACACGGGAGGCATTCGAACAGCTTGATCCCGAGCAGATCCGCAGTGTGACGGTCCTTTCGGGAAAGGATGCCGTACGGCGCCTGGGTGAAGAGGCCCGTGGCGGGGCGTTGGATGTCCGTGTGGACAAGGCGAAGCAAAAGTAGCCGGTTCGGTTCGGGCGGTTCGGTTTGAGCCGATTCGGTTCGGGCCGGCTGCCGGAGATATACCGGGTCCGGACGGAGATACGGCCGGAAACCGATTTTTTGGAATAAGATGAAAAGTCCCCGGCGGGGAGCGGAGTGATCCGTTCCCCGCTTTTTTTGTCGAACCGGACCGTCCGCTGTCGGTCTACTTGAACTCGACGATCTCGGGGCGTGTCGGCCGGTAGCGGTACTGCTCGAGCCGGGTGGAGTTCGACACGCGGAAGTAGTCGCAGTCGACCAGCCCGTTTTTGCCGAAGGCCAGCCCGAGACGGATCTGGATCGTGTTGAAGATCAGCCGCTCGTTTCGCAGCCGCACCCCGAGGCCGAACGAGGTGTAGAAGTTGTTTTTGAAGATGTTCGGTGAGTAGCCGATCAGCCCGCAATCGGCAAACCCGAAGAAGGCGATACGGAAACCCAGCGGCTGGTAGGGCGAGAAGAAGACGGTCTCGGTGTTGAGGATCATGCGGTTGGTGCCGATGGCGTACTCCTTGAGGGCCTGCAGTCCGTTCTGGCTGGTGAAGCGGATGCTTTCGTCGCTGCCCTCCCAGCGGTTCCAGCCCTGCGTGTAGTTGAATGCCAGAAACTGCCGGATCCGGCTGCGGCGCAGCATGAAAAGGTTCGAGAACCAGCGCAGGTCGACATCCACGGCACTGCGCTGCCACATGCCGTCGACGGGATCGATGTAGCTGCCGAGGGTGAAGCCGCCCATGATATAGCCCATCCGGCAGAAACCGCCGGCTTCGTAGGTGAGTCCGAGGTAGACATCGTCGCTGAACTCGCCCCAGGTGTATCCCGAGGTGATTTCGGCCTTGTATCCGGTGGCCAGGTACTCGCGGCGGCCGAAGCCGTAGATCATGTTGGCCGTGTAGAACCGCTCGCGGTAGAGTCCCAGCCCCACGAGCAGGGCATCCTGATCGTGCAGGGCCGGGTTGAGCTTCGGCCCCACCTCGGGACGCCGGCTGACGCGGCTATAGTTGTAACGCCCCGTGAGGTAGATGCTCGAATTGAGACGCGGCAGCAGGTGCGAGTATCCGCCCCAGGCATCGAGATTGCGCTCCTTGACCAGCAGCGACGAATCGCGGTCGATCAGGTAGTGGCGGTCCTTGATGTCGTTGTAGGTCAGACCGATCTCATAGTCGGTCGGTTTGATGAACTCCTTGCGCAGCGCGAGGTCGAGTGTCGAGCTGTAGAAACTGCGTCCGGCGGTGAATTCGGCCGTGTAGAAGGTCCCCAGCACGTTGGGGATGGCATATTCGACCATGTTGCCGCCGTAGGAGAAGTCCTGTCGGCTGAAGTTGGTCATGAACTTGAGGCTGTTTCCCGATCCGAAGATGTTGGCATCGGAGAGGGAGACCATCGTGCGCCCCTCGGAATGGATACCGCCGTCGGCCGTGATGGTCCAGCTGTCGTGGGTGGCGATGACGAGGTTCACGCGGGTCGAATCGACCGAATCGGGTTCGACCCGGATGTCGATATCGGCGATGTAGTCGCGTGAGCGGATGAGCTGTTTGGTGCGCACGACGAGTTCGGGATCGAACCGTTGGCCGGGTTTGAAGAGCAGGTCGCGCCGAATGACGCGTTCACGGGTCATCATGTGGAGCTTGTTGGCGGCGCGTTCGATCCAGCGGCCGTCGTCGTCAAAGACCTTCTGGCGGGTGATCCTGATCTCACCGATGGTTTTTCCGGTGTAGGGTCTCAGTTCGCGGGTCTCATCGAGGACCTGTCCGTTGGCCGTGGTGTCGAGCACGGGGTGGACGAAGAGCATCTGATAGAGCAGGCGGGGCACGGCACGGCGGCTGGTTTTGGATTCGATGCTGTCGTAGAGTCGTTTGTTGCGTTCGCGGGCTCTGGGATTGCGGATCCGGGCGCTGTCCGGGGTGAATCGTTCGGGGGACTGCATGTTCGGGCCCGCTGACGGAAGGGCGGCGGTGGCCGCAGGGGCCAGGGCAACGGAGATCAGCGTCAGGATCAGGAGAACGAATATGCGGGCCAGGCAGACCATGTGTCAAAGATAACGCAAAAATTGCGTAAAACGTATGAAAAAACGGCAGGAGAGTTCCCGGCATGCAAAAAAAGGTCCACCCTCGCGGGTGAACCTTTTACAAGTGTATTCACACAGGAATCCAGCAATCCGGTAGGAGCAGTATCCCGGAAGAGGTGAGTTTTCCGAGGCATACCGGTCGTTCGGGAGTTCGGCTTCCGGCTTCTGGGTTCTGGCTTTCGGCTTTCGGGCAGACTCTCTGCTGGTTTCCGGCTCTCTGACTGGCTCCCGGCTTTCTGCTGGTTTCAGGCTCTCTGGCTGGCTCCCGGCTTTCTGCTGGTTTCAGGCTCTCTGGCTGACTTCCGGCTTTTCTACCTTTTGGCTCCCGACTTCGGCTCCTTCTGGCTTCAGACTCCAGGCCTTACTGCCTCCAGTCTCCAGTTTCCAGCCTCCACCTTTTGCCTCCGGTCTCCAACGTCCAACCTTCAGCCTTACTGCCTTCAGTTTCCGTCTTCAACGTCCAGCCTTCAGCCTTACAGCCTTCAATTTCCGTCTTCAACGTCCAGCCTCCAGCCTCCTACTTTCAGCCTCTTGCCTTCTGTCTCCTACTTTCAGCCTCTTGCCTCCAGCCTCCAGCCTTCTGTCTCCTTCGCTCCTCGCTCCTCGCCCCTGAGCTCTCTGGCCCCCGGGGTTATTTGTTGCGGTGCTCCTTGGCTTCGATGCACTCGGTGGCGTGCGGAACCTTCATCAGCCGCTCCTTGGGAATCAGCTTGCCGGTGGTTTTGCAGATTCCGTAGGTTTTGTTCTCGATGCGCACGAGAGCCATCTCGAGGTTGCGGATGAACTTCATCTGGTGGGCGGCCAGCCGACCGCTCTCCTCCTTCGAGAGGGTCGTGGCACCTTCCTCCAGCACCTTGAAGGTCGGCGACGTATCTTCGGTGTCGTTGTCGGCCGTGTGGGTGATCGTAGCGCGCAGCAGTTCGTAATCCGCCCGCGCGTTTTCGAGCTTCTTCAGAATAAGCTGCTTGAACTCCTCGAGTTCTGCGTCGCTGTATCGGGTTCTTTCGTCTGCCATAGTCAGTCCTCTCTATTGGTTTAATGTAAAATTAAACAATATTTCCGATATAACCAAATTTATCGGAGGAGATCGGGATCAGATCTTCGTGACGGCAATGCGCAGGGGCTCCTCGTCGATGTCGGAGTTGACGACAACGCCACCGGCGGGTTCGGCCGCCGCGCGCACCTCGACAGCCAGCGTCTGCGAGGCGATGTAGTCGGCATAGCGGGCGATGGCGTCGGCCACCAGCGGCTTCTGCTCGATCTCGACGCGGATCTTGTCCGTCACCTCGAATCCGGAGTCCTTGCGGATGTTCTGGATGCGGTTGATCAGTTCGCGGGCCACGCCCTCGGCGCGGAGTTCGTCCGTGAGGGTGATGTCGAGGGCCACGGTGAGCTTGCCTTCCGAGGCCACGAGCCATCCGGGCATATCCTCCGAGGTGATCTCGAAGTCGGCCGGGGTGACCGTGATCTGCTCGCCGCCGACCTCAAGGGTCGTTTCCGGAGCGGCCTCGATGCGGGCGATCTGCTCCTGCGAGAAGCCGGCCACGAGGGCGGCAATCTGCTTCATCTGCTTGCCGTAGCGGGGTCCGAGGGTCTTGAAGTTGGGCTTGATGCGCTTGGTGATGATGCCGGTGGTATCCTGGATGAGTTCGATCTCCTTGACGTTGACCTCGCTCATGATGAGGTTCTTGACGGCGGCGATGTGTTCGGCCATGGCGGGGTCGAGCACCGGGATGAGGATCTTCATCAGCGGCTGACGCACCTTGATCGAGACCTTTCGGCGCAGGGCCAGCACCATCGACGAGACCTTCTGGGCCAGATCCATCATCTCCTCGAGGCGGCTGTCGATGAGCTTTTCGTCGGCCTTGGGGAAGGTCGACAGGTGGACGGACTCCTCCGTGTGGCGGCCGCTCATGGCGTTCAGATCGCAGAAGATGCGGTCCGAGATGAACGGTGCGAAGGGTGCCGAGATCATGGCCACGGTCTCCAGACAGGTGTAGAGCGTCTGGTAGGCGGCGAGTTTGTCCTCGGTCATGCCGCCGCCCCAGAAGCGTTTGCGGTTGAGGCGGACGTACCAGTTCGAGAGGTTCTCGCCGACGAACTCCTGGATGGCGCGGGCCGCAGGCGTCGGGTCGTAGTTCTCGAGCGAGTCGGTCACCTGCTTGACGAGCGTATTGAGCAGCGAGATGATCCAGCGGTCGATCTCGGGGCGCTTCTCCATCGGCACCTCGGGCTCACGGCCGGTGAAGCCGTCGACGTTGGCGTAGAGGGCGAAGAACGAGTAGGTGTTGTAGAGCGTTCCGAAGAACTTGCGGCGCACCTCGTCGACGCCGTCGCGGTCGAACTTGAGGTTGTCCCAGGGCTGCGAGTTGGAGATCATGTACCAGCGCGTGGCATCGGCTCCGTAGGTATCGAGCACGTCGAACGGATCGACGGCATTTCCCAGCCGCTTCGACATCTTGTTGCCGTTCTTGTCGAGCACCAGACCGTTCGAGATGATGTTCTTGAAGGCCACCGAGTCGAAGAGCATCGAGGCGATGGCGTGCAGCGTGAAGAACCAGCCGCGGGTCTGGTCGACGCCCTCGGCGATGAAGTCGGCGGGGTAGACCTCCCGGAAGTCCTCCTTGTGTTCGAACGGGTAGTGGACCTGGGCGTAGGGCATGGCGCCCGAATCGAACCATACGTCGATCAGGTCGGGTTCGCGGTGCATCGGTTCGCCCTTCGACGAAACCAGCACGATCGAATCGACATAGGGGCGGTGCAGGTCGATGTTTTTGGTGGAGTAGTTCTCCTTCGACATGTCGCCGACCTTGAAGTTCTTGTAGGGGTTTTCGGTCATCACGCCGGCGGCGATCGACTTTTCGATCTCGGCCATCAGCTCCTCGACCGAACCGATGCACTTCAGCTCCGAGCGGTCTTCGGTGGCCCAGATCGGGAGCGGCGTGCCCCAGAAACGCGAACGCGAGAGGTTCCAGTCGTTGAGGTTTTCGAGCCACTTTCCGAAGCGGCCCGTACCGGTCGATTCGGGTTTCCAGCGGATCGTGCGGTTGAGTTCGATCATGCGCTCCTTGCAGGCCGTCGTGCGGATGAACCACGAGTCGAGCGGGTAGTAGAGCACCGGTTTGTCGGTCCGCCAGCAGTGGGGATAGTTGTGGACATGCTTTTCGATGCGGAAGGCGCGGTTCGAGCTCTTGAGCTTCATGCAGATGTAGATGTCGAGCGACTCGGCGGCCTGGGCGGCCTTTTCGTCATACTTGCCGTCGACGGTGAACTGCGGGTCGTAGGCGTTCTTGACCCAGCGGCCCTCGTACTCCCTGTAGGCATCGACGTCGACGCACTCGCTGACGAAACGCTCGTCGAGTTCGTCGAGCAGGTAGAACTTGCCCGTCAGGTCGACCATCGGGCGGGTTTCGCCCTTCTTGTTGATCATGAAGAGCGAGGGGATCCCGGCGGCGCGGGCGACGAAGGCGTCGTCGGCACCGAACGTCGGGGCGATGTGGACGATACCCGTACCGTCCTCCGTGGTGACGTAGTCGCCCGAGATGACGCGGAAGGCCTTCTGCGAGGCATCGCGCCAGTTGCCCTCCTCGTCCAGCTCGACGGGCTTGACCCACGGGATGAGCTGCTCATACTGCATGCCGACCAGCTCGGGGCCCTTCCATTCGCCGACCACCTGGTAGGGGATCAGCTTGTCGCCTGGCTTGTACTCCTCCAGCGCCAGCCCTTCGGCCTTTTTGTTGAAGTGGGTGTTCAGGAGCGCCTTGGCTACGACGGCGGTCATCTTTTCGCCGGTGTAGGGGTTGTAGCTGCGCACGGCGACGTAGTCGATCTTCGGGCCGACGCAGAGGGCCGTATTCGAGGGCAGGGTCCAGGGCGTGGTGGTCCAGGCCAGGAAGACGGGCGTACCCCAACCCTCCATTTCGGGTTTGGGGTTGCGGATGCGGAACTGGGCCACGACCGTCGTATCCTTCACGTCGCGGTAGCAGCCGGGCTGGTTCAGCTCGTGGGTCGAGAGGCCGGTGCCGGCGGCGGGCGAGTAGGGCTGAATGGTGTATCCCTTGTAGAGGAGCCCCTTTTCGTAGAGCTGCTTCAGCAGCCACCACAGCGACTCGATGTACTTGTTGTCGTAGGTGATGTAGGGGTCGTCCATATTGACCCAGTAGCCCATCTTTCGGGTGAGGTTCTCCCACACGCCGGTGAACTCCATGACGGCTTCGCGGCAGGTGCGGTTGTACTCCTCGATGGAGATTTTCTTGCCGATATCCTCCTTGGTGATTCCGAGTTTCTTCTCGACGCCCAATTCGACGGGCAGACCGTGGGTATCCCAGCCGGCCTTGCGGTGGACGAGATACCCCTGCTGGGTCTTGTAGCGGCAGAAGACGTCCTTGATGGTGCGGGCCATGACGTGGTGGATGCCGGGCATGCCGTTTGCCGAGGGGGGACCCTCGTAGAAGACGAATGTCGGATGACCCTCGCGGGTTTCGATGCTTTTGTGGAACGTGTCGTGGGCATCCCACTGGCCGAGGACTTCGGCGGCTGTGGCGGCCAGGTCGAGGCCTTTATACTCCTTGAACTTCATATCGGTAAGAAAAAAATTTTCGCTGTTTTCTGACAATCTGCAAAGATAGTAAAAAAGAGGGAAAATAAAGAAATGCGTCGTTTTTTTCGACCGAAACGGGCCTGACGGTGCGTTGTGCAGCAGTCGATTGCCGCCTGCGGCCGGCACGGCGGGGGGGCTGATACGGAACCGGGGCGTCCTCCACCGAAGGCGCCCCGATTCCGTATGCTCTTGCGGACACTCCTCCGCGTCAGTCGAACGACTGCATTTCGATCAGTTTGGCGTAGATGCCGTTTCGGGCCATCAGCTCGGCATGGGTGCCCTGCTCGGCGATGCGGCCGTGGTCCACGACGATGATCTGGTCGGCGTTGTGGATCGTCGACAGCCGGTGGGCGATGACCACCGACGTACGCCCCTTGAGCAGCTTGTTCAGTGCATCCTGCACGAGCTTTTCGCTCTCCGTATCGAGGGCCGAGGTAGCCTCGTCGAGGATCAGGATGTCGGGGTTCTTCAGCACGGCGCGGGCGATCGAGAGGCGCTGCCGCTGGCCGCCGGAGAGTTTCACGCCGCGGTCGCCGATGTTCGTGTCGTAGCCTTCGGGGCATTCGCGGATGAAGGCGTCGGCATTGGCCACCTTGGCCGCCTCGACAATCTCCTCGTGCGAGGCGCCGCGGCGACCCATGGCGATGTTGTTTTCGATCGTGTCGTTGAAGAGGATCGTATCCTGGGCCACGACGCTCATGTGGGCGCGGATGCTCTCCTGCGTGTAGTCGCGCAGCGAGATGCCGTCGATGAGGATTTCGCCCGAGGTGGGGTCGTAGAAGCGGGGCAGCAGCTCACTGAGGGTCGATTTCCCGCCGCCCGACGGACCGACGAGCGCCACGGTCTGGCCGCGGCGGATCTCGAACGAGATGCCGTCGATCACCTCCCGGGAGCCGTCGTAGGAGAAATGCACGTTGCGGAATTCGATCTTGTCCTTCAGGCCGGTGAGTTCGCGGGCATCGGGTTTGTCCTCGATTTCGGGCTTGGTGTCGATGACCGAGAAGATGCGCTCGCCGGCGGCGATACCCTGGTTGATGTTGGCGAACTGGTCGATGAAGGTCCGCACCGGGCGGGTGATCTGCGAGAAGATGGCCACGAAGGCGATGAAGCCGCCGGGGTCGAGCGTTCCCGAGGCGACGAGCGTGCCGCCGAAGATGAGGACCACGCCGACGGCCGTAATACCGAGGAATTCGCTCATCGGCGAGGCCAGCTGCTGGCGGCGGGCCATCGAGAGGGTCAGGCGGGCCAGGTCGGCGCTGATTTCGTAAAATTTCTGTTTGACGTAGTCGGTGGCGTTGTAGCTCTTGATGACCTTGATTCCGGAGAGTGATTCGTCGAGCGTGGCGACCATTTCGCCCGTCCGCTGCTGGTTGGTGCGGGCCGGGTGGCGGAGTTTCTTGACGATGTTGCCGATGAGCAGGGCCACGACCGGCAGGAACAGCACTGAGAAGACGGCGAGTTCCCACGAGATGGCGATCATCATGACGATGTAGCCGATGATCAGGAAGGGTTCGCGGAAGGAGACCTGCAGCGTGTTTGTGATGCAGAACTGGACGACGCCGACGTCGGAGGTGATCTTCGAGATGATGTCGCCCTTGCGCTGGTCGGAGAAGTATCCGACGTTCATGTCCATGACGCGGGAGAACATCTCGTTGCGCATGCGCTGGAGCGTACGGGCGCGCATGGTTTCGATGGTCCAGGCGCCGAGGTACCGGAACAGGTTGCTCAGGAAGCTGACGATGACGGCGACGATGGCCAGCAGCATCAGGACGTTGCGCGGATCGTAGGTGTCAAACAGGTGTGAATAGGTGTAGTTGAACAGAATGTTTGCATAATCGCCGTCGAGACGCAGCGGAGGGAGCTTTTCCACATACTCGAAGGAGTAGTTGGCGTCGAACATCGTGTTCAGAATCGGGATGATCAGACCGAACGTCAGGGTATTGAAGACGGCATACAGCAGCGAGAAGATTCCGTAGGGTATGGCGTAACGCTTGATCGGACGGGCGAAGCCCAACAACCGCATGTAGATTTTGTACATTCCGTAAGGTTTGGAGGTTGCGCAATCGCACACAGGTCGCAGGGAATTCCGCGGGCCGATCCTCTGGAGTTGGGGAAGGGTCGGAGGTCTGGAATTGCCGCGCAGGTGCGGAAATTAATTTCGCGCAAATATAGTGATAATAACCCGAAAAGCGAAAAATGCGCGAAATTTCGGGCAATTATAGGGAGAAAACAACATTTTTGACGTGCCGGGCAGCGAATTGGCGATCGGCCTGCCGGCGGGAATCGCCCGGACCGGAACCGCTCTTTTCGGGGACTGCGCTGGGCTTGCCCGTCCGAATCGGAACCGCTCTTTTCGGAGTCAGCGCCGGCTTTTCCATCCGGACCGGAACCGCCCTTTTTGGAGACTGCGCTGGTCTTGCCCGTCCGGACCGGAACCGCCCTTTTCAGAGACTGCGCCGGTCTTTTCCATCCGGACCGGAACCGTCCTTTTCGGGGACTGCGCCGGTCTTGTCCGTCCGAACCGGCTCCGTGCGGCTTATTCCGGCGTGTAGCCCGTATCTTCGAGCCAGCGGGAGCGGTCGTTGGCGGCGGCGACGGCCAACTGGTCGCAGCGGTTGTTCTCGACCGTATCGGCATGCCCCTTGACCCAGACGAAGCGGACCTTGTGGCGGTTGTAGACGCGCAGGAACCGCATCCACAGGTCGGGATTCTTCTTGCCGGCGAAGCCCTTCTTCACCCAGCCGAAGACCCAACCCTTCGTAACGGCGTCGACGACATACTTCGAATCGGAGTAGATCACCACCTCCGAACCCTCGAATTTGAGGGCTTCGAGGGCGACGCATACGGCCGTGAGTTCCATGCGGTTGTTGGTCGTCAGGCGGAAGCCCTGGGCGAGTTCCTTGCGGTGGGGGCCCGAGAGCAGGACGACGCCGTAGCCTCCGGGGCCGGGGTTTCCGAGGGCCGAGCCGTCGGTGTAGATCGTGATCGATGGCATCTGTTTGGTTGCGTGCGGTTTCCGGTTGTCTGTCTTCCCTTAGCGACAAGCCCCCGCCACGAGGGACGGGGGTTTGTGCGGGGCATTTGAAACGGGGCAGATCGCTCCTGTGGGCTATTTCAGCGCGGCGAGCTGCTCCTTGAGTGCGGCGATTTTGGCTTCGGCATCGGCCTGCTTGGCGCGCTCGTTGGCGACGACCTTCTCGGGGGCCGACTGTACGAAACGCTCGTTCGAGAGCTTCTTCATCACCGAAGCGAGGAATCCCTCGTAGTATTTCAGGTCGTCCGAGAGCTTCTTGATCTCGGCTGCGGTGTCGATCTTCCCGGCCAGCGGCACGAAGTACTGCGTCGTCTTGACGAGGAAGGCGGCAGCCGCCGGATCCTTCTCCGTGACGGCCTCGATCGACGAGAGGTTGGCCATCTTCATCACCACGGGGGCGAACTCCGCGGGGTAGTTCTCGTCGACGATGACGTGCAGTGTGAGGGCCTCTTTCTGCGGGAGGTTCTTCTGGTTGCGGATGTTGCGCACGGCGGAGATGATCTCCCTGGCGAGTTCGAAGCGGGCGAGCATCGCCTCGTCGACCTCACCGGCCTCGGGCATCCGGGCCACGCAGATCGACTCGCCGTCGCGGCGCGAGGCCAGGGCCTGCCAGATCTCCTCCGTGACGAAGGGCATGAAGGGGTGCAGCACGCGCATCAGCGCATCGAAATAGCCCTTCGTGGCCTCGAGCGTGGGGGCATCGATCGGCTCTCCGTAGGCGGGCTTGACCATCTCGAGATAGAGGCTCGAGAAGTCGTCCCAGAAGAGGCGGTAGACCTCCTTGAAGGCCTCCGAGATGCGGTACGAACGGAAATCCTCGTCAATCTGGCGGAGCGAGCGCGAGAGGGCCTCGCGGAACCAGGCGACGGCCAGACGGTTGTTTTCGCTCTGCTGGGCGGCCGCATCGACCGACCAGCCGTTGACCAGGCGGTAGGCGTTCCAGATCTTGTTGCCGAAGTTGCGGCCCTGTTCGCAGAGCGCCTCGTCGAACATCACGTCGTTGCCGGCCGACGAGCTGATGAGCATCGCCATGCGGACGCCGTCGGCGCCGTACTGGGCGATCAGGTCGAGCGGATCGGGCGAGTTGCCGAGCTGTTTGGACATCTTGCGGCCAATCTTGTCGCGGACGATGCCCGTGAAGTAGACGTTTGCGAAGGGTTTTTCGTGGCGGTATTCATACCCGGCCATGATCATGCGGGCGACCCAGAAGAAGATGATGTCGGGGCCGGTGACCAGATCGTTGGTGGGGTAGTAGTATTCGATTTCGGGGTTGTGGGGGTTGCGGATTCCGTCGAAGACCGAGATGGGCCAGAGCCATGACGAGAACCATGTGTCGAGCACATCCTCGTCCTGACGCAGGTCCGAGAGCTGCAGCGAGGCGTCGCCGCTCTTGGCACGGGCCTTTTCGAGGGCCTCTTCGGGGGTCGGGGCGACGACGAAGCCGCCCTTGGGCAGATACCACGCCGGGATGCGTTGACCCCACCACAGCTGACGCGAGATGCACCAGTCCTTGATGTTCTCCATCCAGTAGCGGTAGGTGTTCTTGTACTTTTCGGGGACGAAGCGGATTGCATCCTCCATGACGGCCTTCGTGGCGGGCTCGGCCAGCTCCTTCATCGAGAGGAACCACTGCATCGAGAGTTTGGGCTCGATGGCCACGCCCGTACGCTCCGAATAGCCGACGTTGTTCGTATAGTCCTCCGTTTTTTCGAGCAGCCCGGCGGCGGCCAGATCGCCCTCGATCTTGCGGCGGACGTCGAAGCGGTCCATGCCGACGTACATGCCGACCTTGTCGTTGATCGTGCCGTCGTCGTTGAAGATGTCGATGGTCTCCAGACCGTATTTCTCACCGAGCATGTAGTCGTTCACGTCGTGGGCCGGGGTGACCTTCAGGGCGCCCGTACCGAACTCGATGTCGACATACTCGTCGCGGATGACGGGGATCGAGCGGCCGACCAGCGGCACGATGACGCGGGCGTCGGCCGGCAGATCCTGATAGCGCGGGTCGTTGGGGTTGACGCAGAGGGCCGTATCGCCGAGGATGGTCTCGGGACGGGTCGTGGCGACGATGATCGTGCGGTCCGAGCCCTCGACGCGGTAGCGCAGAAAGTAGAGCTTGCCGTGCGACTCCTTGAAGACCACCTCCTCATCCGAGAGAGCGGTCTGCGCGGCGGGGTCCCAGTTGACCATGCGCACGCCGCGGTAGATCTTTCCCTTGTCGTAGAGGTCGCAGAAGACGCGCAGGACACCCTCGGTGCGGATTTCGTCCATGGTGAAGCAGGTGCGGTCCCAGTCGCACGAGGCGCCGAGCTTGCGCAGCTGGCGGAGGATCACGCCTCCGTACTTCTCCTTCCACTCCCAGGCGTAGCGGAGGAACTCCTCACGCGAGAGCGAGGACTTCTCGATGCCCTTTTCGCGGAGCATGGCGACAACCTTTGCCTCCGTGGCGATCGAGGCGTGGTCCATGCCGGGGACCCAGCAGGCGTTCTTGCCGGACATGCGGGCGCGGCGCACCAGTACGTCCTGGAGCGTGTTGTTGAGCATGTGTCCCATGTGGAGCATGCCGGTGACGTTGGGGGGCGGGATGACGATCGTATAGGGTTGGCGTTCATCGGGTTCCGAGTGGAAGAGCTTGTGGTCGATCCAGTAGTCGTACCATTTGGATTCGATCTGCTGGGGAGCGTATTTGTCTGCGATTTGCATGGCTCGTTGGAGATTTAACGTGTTTCCGAAGCCGCAAAGTTATTAACATTCTGTCAAAGATGAAATAAATTCGGCGAAAAATCGTTACCTTTGCAACCATTATATATAGGAAAGGAGAAAAAACATGAGCAAAAAGGATAAGATCGAAACCGTAGAAGTGGACGACGTAAACCTCGTCCCCGAGCTTCTCGACGGCAAACACCGCGTCATCCCCATCGTGACGGGAGGCGACGAGCCGGTCGAGGAGGTCGAAGTCCCGGAGATCATCCCGATTCTGACGCTTCGTTCGTCGGTGCTCTTTCCGGGCGCCATCACCCCCATCACGGTGGGGCGTGACAAGAGCATCTCGCTGGTCCGCGCGGTGAATGCCGAAGGGGGTATTCTGGGTGCGGTGCTGCAGCGCGAGAGCGACGTCGAGGACCCGGCGCCGGACGACATGTACAAGGTCGGCACGGCGGCCCGCATCATCAAGATCCTGGAGATGCCGAACGGCAACCTGACGGTGATCCTGAACGGACTGGAAAAGATTGAAATCACGGAATATATCGCCACGGAACCCTACTTCAAGGCCCGAGTGGTGCCTCTTCGCGACTCGACGCCCGACCTGAAGAGCATCGAGTTCGAGGCGCTGGTCGACTCGATCCGCGACGTGGCGCTGAACATCATCAACGTCTCGCCGTCGATGCCCAAGGAGGCGGCCTTCGCCATCAAGAACATCGACTCGAAACGGGGGATCATCAACTTCATCTGCTCGAACATGGAGCTCACGGACGAGGATCGCCAGACGCTGCTCGAGGCGCCGGGACTGCTGGCGCGTGCGCGCAAGCTGCTCGAGATCCTGATCCGCGAACAGCAGCTCGTCGAGCTGAAGAGCCAGATCCAGGAGCGCGTCAAGCAGGAGATCGACAAGCAGCAGCGCGACTACTACCTGCAGCAGCAGATGCGCACGATCCAGGACGAGCTGGGCGAGGGTCCCGATGCCGACATCGAGAAGATGCGCGAGGAGGCCAAGAAGAAGAACTGGCCGAAGGAGGTTGCCGAGACCTTCGAGAAGGAGTTGCAGAAGGTCGAGCGGCTGAATCCGGCCGTGGCCGAGTATTCGGTGCAGATGACCTACCTGCAGCTGCTGCTGGAGCTGCCGTGGAACGACGTGACGAAGGATAACCTCGACCTGAAGTGCGCCCGCGAACAGCTGGACCACGACCACTTCGGCCTCGACGAGGTCAAGGAGCGGATCCTGGAGCATCTGGCCGTCATCAAGCTGAAGGGCGACCTGAAGTCCCCGATCCTCTGCCTCTACGGACCTCCGGGAGTGGGCAAGACGTCGCTGGGCAAATCGGTGGCCACGGCCCTGGGCCGCAAGTTCGGCCGCATCTCGCTGGGCGGTTTGCACGACGAGTCGGAGATCCGCGGACACCGCCGCACCTACATCGGCGCCATGCCGGGCCGGATCATCCAGACGATCAAGCGCTGCGGTTCGTCGAACCCGGTGATCATCCTCGACGAGGTGGACAAGGTGACCGTATCGAACCACGGCGACCCGTCGAGCGCCCTGCTTGAGGTGCTCGACCCGGAGCAGAACACCACCTTCCACGACAACTACATCGACATGGAGTACGACCTCTCGAAGGTGCTCTTCATCGCCACGGCCAACAACGTGGGCAACATCGCCCCGGCGCTGCGCGACCGTATGGAGATGATCAACATCCCGGGCTATCTGGTCGAGGAGAAGGTGCGCATTGCACAGGATCACCTGCTGCCGAAGCTGCGCGAGGCCCACGGCATCAAGCCCGAGGAGATGACGATGAGCGACGCGGTGATCGAACAGGTCATCTCGTGCTATACGCGTGAGGCGGGCGTGCGTTCGCTGGACAAGCATCTGGCGAAGATCGCCCGGGCGCGTGCCAAACAGATCGCCTTCGAGGAGCCCCACCGGCCGGAGATCACGGCCGAGGATGTCGAGAAGATCCTCGGCATGCCGAAGTTCCTGCGCGAGGAGTACGAGGTGGGCGGCATGACGGGCGTCGTGACGGGCCTGGCCTGGACCGAGGTCGGCGGCGACATCCTCTACATCGAGTCGTGTCTGACGCCGGGCAAGGGTCGGATCAGCCTGACGGGCAACCTGGGCGACGTGATGAAGGAGTCGGCAACGATTGCCCACGAGTGGGTGATGGCCCACTACAGGGAGCTGGGCATCGATCCGAAGATGTTCGAAACGAACGACATCAACATCCACGTTCCGGAGGGTGCCATCCCGAAGGACGGCCCCTCGGCGGGTATCACGATGGTGACCTCGATCGTCTCGACCTACACGGGCCGCAAGGTGAAGGAGCGCATCGCCATGACGGGCGAGACGACCCTTCGCGGACGGGTGATGCCCGTGGGGGGCGTCAAGGAGAAGATCCTGGCGGCCAAGCGTGCCGGCATCACGGAGCTGATCCTCTCGGAGGAGAACCGCAAGGATATCGCCGAGATCAAGGCGGAGTATGTCGAGGGTCTGACGTTCCACTACGTGCGCACGAACGACGAGGTGCTGGCGCTGGCCCTGGAGAAATAGAGAGCTGGAGAATAGCAGAAAAGAAGTATGTCCCGAACATTCATCGCAATCATTCCGGCGCGTTATGCGTCGACACGCTTCCCGGCCAAGCCGCTGGCCCGGCTGGGGGGCAAACCCGTCATCCAGCGGGTCTATGAACAGGTGGCCGGCGTGCTGGACGAGGCCGTGGTGGCCACGGACGACGAGCGGATCTACGAGGCAGTGCGGGCCTTCGGCGGGCGGGTCGAGATGACCTCGACGGCCCACCGCAGCGGCACGGACCGCTGCTGGGAGGCCTACTGCAAGCAGGGCCGCACGTACGACGTGGTGGTTAACGTGCAGGGCGACGAACCCTTCATCCGCCGCGAGCAGCTCGAGGCGCTGAAGGGGTGCTTCGACAACCCGCAGACCGATATCGCCACGCTGGTCAAGCCCTTCGCGGAGGCGGACGGACTCGCGGCGCTCGAGAATCCCAACTCGCCGAAGGTGGTTGTCGATGCTCAGGGGCAGGCACTCTACTTCTCGCGTTCGGTGATCCCCTATCTGCGGGGCGTTCCGCGCGAGGAGTGGCTCTCGCGGCACACCTTCTACAAACACATCGGCATCTACGCCTTCCGCACGGAGGTGCTGCGGGCCGTTACCGCACTGCCGCAGTCGCCGCTCGAACTGGCCGAGTCGCTCGAACAGCTGCGCTGGCTGGAGAACGGCTACCGCATCGGTGTGGGCATCTCGCAGGTCGAGACCGTGGGGATCGACACGCCGGAGGATCTGGCCCGTGCCGAGGAGTTCCTCAGACAACATCCCGAATTCAACCGATAAAGTCATGATATTCATAGCAGGACCTTGCGTCATCGAATCCGCCGAGCTGCTGGACACGGTAGCCGAACGGCTCGTGGCCATCAACCGCCGTCTGGGGACGGATATCCTCTTCAAGGCCTCGTTCGACAAGGCCAACCGTACGTCGATTCGCTCGTTCCGCGGCCCGGGACTCGAAAAGGGGCTCCGGATGCTGGCCGACGTGCGCGAGAAATGGGGGCTGAAGCTCCTGACCGACATCCACGAATCGTGGCAGGCCGCGCCGGTGGGCGAGGTGGTCGACGTGATCCAGATTCCGGCCTTCCTCTGCCGGCAGACCGATCTGGTGGTTGCGGCGGCGAAGACCGGGCGTACGGTGAACATCAAGAAGGCGCAGTTCCTCTCGGGGACCGACATGCAGTACCCCTACGAGAAGGCACTCGACGCGGGGGCTCGCGAGGTGTGGCTCACCGAACGCGGCAACTCGTTCGGCTACAACAACCTGGTGGTCGATTTCCGCAACATCCCCGACATGCTGCACATCGCCCGGACGGTGATCATGGACTGCACCCATTCGGTGCAGCGTCCCGGCGCGGCGGGGGGCAAGACGGGCGGCAACCGCGAATTCGTGCCGGCGATGGCGCATGCGGCCAAGGCCTTCGGCGCCACGGGCTACTTCTTCGAGGTGCACCCCGATCCGGACCGGGGGCTGAGCGATGCGGCCAACATGCTGCGGCTCGATGATCTGGAACCTTTGATCGAATCTTTACTTTAGGAGCAATGACCGATACAGCGAAAGCGCAAATTCTGGAGGTGGCCCGCAAGGCGGTGCATACCGAGATGCTGACGCTCCGGCACCTGGAGGAGTCGCTCGACGACTCCTTTGTCGAAGCGGTGGAGATGATTCTTGCCAGCAAGGGCAAGTGCATCGTCACGGGAATGGGAAAATCGGGCCTCGTGGGGCGCAAGATCGCGGCGACACTCGCCTCGACCGGTACGCCGAGCTTCTTCCTCCATCCGGGAGAGGCCTTCCACGGCGACCTGGGCATGATCTCGAAGGAGGACATCATCCTGGCCCTCTCCTATTCGGGCGAGACGGACGAGATCCTGAAGATCGTGCCGTTTATCCATTCGAACGGCAATCGGCTGATCTCGATGACGGGCAACCCGGAGTCGGCCCTGGCCAAGAACTCGAACGTGCACCTGAATGTACGGGTCGAGGAGGAGGCCTGCATCCTGCATCTGGCCCCGACGTCGTCGACCACGGCCCAGATCGCCATGGGCGATGCGCTGGCCGTCTCGCTGATGCAGCTGCGGGGCTTTACGAGCGTTGATTTCGCGCGTCTGCACCCGGGCGGCAGCCTCGGACGCCGTCTGCTGATGACCGTGGGCAACGTCATGCGCGACCACGATCTGCCGGTCGTGGCGCCCGACTGCCCGGCTACGGAGATGATCCACGCCATCTCGAAGGGCGGTCTGGGTCTGATCGTCATCTGCGAGGGGGACCGCATCGAGGGAATCGTGACCGACGGCGACGTGCGCCGGGCGATGGAGCGGCTGAAGGGGGACTTCTTCAACATCAAGGCGATGGATATCGCTACGCCCCATCCGAAGACGATTGCGCCGGGCGAGAAGCTGATCGAGGCCGAGAAGATGATGACGCGCAACAAGGTGACCTCGCTGCTCGTGACCGACGAGGCGGGCAAGCTGGTGGGCGTGATCCAGATCTACGACATCAAGCTCTGACCGGCCATCCGTTCGGGCGAGGCTGCGTTGGGCGATCTGCATTGGGACGCATCGGTAGTCTTCCGTTTGTAGGAAGGCATGCACCCGTTGGACGGGTACAGCGGAATCGAGCTTGGCCGTTTTGAGCCACAGCTGTCGGAGCGTGTTGCCGGATCGGAAGTCTGTTGTTTGTCGTTACCGCTGTTCGGGCGTTCCGCCGTGCGGCCGGTTTGAAGGGAGGACGGCGTGCTGTACCGATATCAGAAAAAGGAGAGATCCTGCGAATAGTGGCAGGATCTCTCCTTTTTTATTCCCCCTCCTCGAGTTGGAAGAGCTCCTCGACGGGTTTGCGGAAGAGCCGGGCGATCTTCAGCGCCAGGAGAGTCGAGGGGATGAACTTCCCGGCCTCGATGGCGTTGATGGTCTGGCGGCTGACGCCGATCGCATCGGCCATCTGTTGCTGGGTCATGCGTACTTCGGCGCGTTCGACCCGGATCCTATTCTTCATGCGAAGCCTCCTTTCCGAGCCGCCAGAGCATGACCCGTTCGATCACGAGGAAGAGCACGGGCAGCAGGCAGAGGTTGAAGATCATGAACCAGAGGTAGGCGACGTCGTAGAGCACCAGAGCCGAGAGGACAGAGATGCCCACGGTGATGTAGAGCGCTGCGAGCAGGGCGTTGAGGCGGATTCGGGCAATGAGTTCGTCCTCGACGCGTTCGCGCGAGCAGCAGATGAAGAGGACGCCAAGCAGGATGCCGATGATGGCGACGTTGTTCCAGAGGCGGACCGAGCCTCCGCCGGGCGCGAACGAGTCGGGCAGCAGGAACGAAGGGAATCCGTTGAAGTCGTCGATGGCCATCAGTACACCCAGCAGGGCTGTCGGGATGAAGAGCACCCATCCGATTCGCTTGAATCCATGGGGCAGCAGCAACATTTTGTTCATGTCTGTTGAGATTTGTCGGTTTGCACAGGCTGTCGGAGGTGCGCACGACTCCCGCCTGCTGTTACAAATGTAAAATAAACTTTACAAAATAGCAAGTAAACGCGACAAAAAATAGTTTTTGTTGCTTCATTTGCAGGAGAGCCCGGCCTCTTTGCAAAAAAAGAGCGTTCCGCCGGAGCGCAAAACTCGCGGTCGGAACGCTGTGATGGGTGAAGCGGTCAGTACCTTCGATTGCCGATCTTCGACCGAGGCTCCCGGCCCCGGTTCGCGGTTCAGGTTCTCTACGCCTGGCCGTCGGGCCGAAAGTGTTTGGTTCGGGTTTTCGGCTTTTGGCTGTCGGGCTGCAGGTGTCCGGTTCGGGTTTCGGCCTTTGTCCGTCGGCTTGAGGGCTTCTCCCCCGGGCGCGTGTTTACCACTCCTCGACGTACTCGGAGATGGCTCCGGTGTAGTTGGCGCGGATGGCGTGCCCGTTCATATCCTTCGCATCGACGGTGACGGTGTAGGTGCCGTTGCCATTGTCGACGATCGTCACCGTACCGGAATCGATCGAGGCATTGGGAACGTAGGCATCCTTTTCGTAATAGATGCTGCCGTGGTTCCCTTCGGCATCCTTCCATCCCTTGACGATGCTCTCGGGAGCCAGCGAAGCGTTGATCCTGTAGGTGCCGGCCATATCGTCGGGGAATACGGCATCGCTCTCTTTCTGGAGGTAGAGGGCCAGCCGGGTTTCGGGTCCATAGTAGGTGGATTCGGCCTGCAGGGCGAGGAAGAAGGTAGAGGCGTTTTCGGAGAACTGGTTTCCGCCCATCGCTGCTTCGTAATAGGCGTCGATGCAGTCGACCGAGACGTCGCCGGTGAGGTTCGAGAAGGGATCGCCTACCGAAGGATCGGCCACGACATATTCGAACGTTTCGGAGGCTACGTCCGTGGTGATGCATCCGCTTTCGTAACCGAATGCGAAGGCGACGTACTCTCCGGCGCCGTTCTCGAAGAAGACTTCGAAGAAGTCCTTGGTCTGGGAGCCCGTGTAGGTGAGCAGGCTCATCATGGCCTTGTTCTGCGTGATGAAGGCCTCGGCCAGGGCGTCGAGCGAATCGTAGGCGTCAACGGTGCTCTTCGGGAAGAGATAGAAGGAGTAGGGGTCGTTGTTCGAGGGGGTTACGCTGACGCTCGTTCCCTCGAACGAGATCTGGAAGGTGTTTGACGAAGGCGCCACGGCATCGGTGGTGAAGGCCTCCGAAAGGACGACGTCGGTGGTGATGACCCCCGCCTCGTCCAGACCGAATGCCAGGCAGTAAACCTTCGTTTGGGCCATGTATCCGTCGAAGGTGTTGGTTTCGCTGCCCGAGGAGATCTGCGAGGCGTAGAACTCTTCGAACGAATTGTAGCCGTAATCGCCATACTGGCTCTTCAGCATGGTGACGACGTCGCTTGCGGCGGCCGCGGGGTTGTTGTTGTATCTGTCGTTGAGCGTCGACTCGTCGATGGCAGCCCAGTAGTAGTTGCCTTCGAAATTTTCGGGCGTGACGCGTACGGTGATCGATCCGGAGGTCTTGCTCACCAGTTCAAACTGGAAGCCGGGGGTCTCGACGACGGGGGGATTCGGCGTCGGTTCCGAATCACTGTCCTTGCAACCGGATAAGGCCCACACACAGCAAAGTGCCATAGCACAAAGAGCGAAGAGTTTTTTCATATAGTACTTGGTTTAGAGAGTTTGTTTGTCGGTTGCAATATAGAAAAATTGGAGAGAAATTGTAATGTCTGTCCCGAGAAAATTGCCTGTTGGAGTATCAGAAAAAGGCGTGGCAGCCGCTCTGGAGCCCCATTCTGCCCCCCCCTGTTTGCAGCCCGGTTTGTTCCGTTACGGTCCTTTGCGATTTCGTGTTCACTCTTTTTGCCGGTGGGGACAGGAGTTCGAGTTCGTCGCATTTGCGGGCAGGTATTCGGCGGATCTCCCCGCGAGGTATGCGTGCGGATCCGGCCGGGCGGCTTCAGAGCCGGGCGATCAACTGGTCGATCTGCTGTTCCCGGGTGGCCCAGCTGGTGACGAAGCGGACGGTGGACTCCCGTTCGCCGCGCGGTCCCCACAGCTCGAAGGTGGCAAACTGGCTCAGCCGGTCGATCTCGTCGTTCGGCAGGATGAAGAACTGCTGGTTGGTCGGCGAATCGATCGCCATCCGGTAGCCCTTGGCCAGCAGGGCGGCCTTGAGCCTGCGGGCGGTGGTGATGGCCTGCCGGGCGATCCGCAGGTAGAGCCCGTCGGTGAAGAGCGTCTCGAACTGAATGCCCAGCAGCCGCCCCTTGGCCAACAGGGCGCCGTGCTGCTTGACGAGGGTGAAGAAGTGGGGCAGCAGCTCCGGACGGGTGACGACGACCGCCTCGCCGAAGAGCGTGCCGGTCTTCGTGCCGCCGATGTAGAAGATGTCGCACAGCCGGGCGATGTCGCGCAGCGTGAGGGTATTCTCCTCCGCGGCCAGGGCATAGCTGAGCCGGGCGCCGTCGAGATAGAGCGGAATATGGTGGCGGAGGCAGACGTCGTGCAGCTCCTCCATCTCCTGCAGGCTGTAGAGCGTTCCGAACTCCGTGGGGTGCGAGACGTAGAGCATGCCGGGGAAGACCATGTGGTCGCACGTCTCGTCGCGGTAGAAGGTGTCGAGGTAGCGTTCGACATCCGTGGCCCGGACTTTTCCGTCGTGCTGCGGCAGGACGAGCACCTTGTGGCCGGCCGCCTCGATGGCCCCGGCTTCGTGAACGTTGATATGGCCCGATTCGGCGGCCAGCACCCCTTCGTGACGCCGCAGCACTCCGTCGATGACGGTGGCGTTGGTCTGTGTGCCGCCGACCAGCAGATGCACCTCGGCGTCGGGTGCACCGCACTCCCGGCGGATCAGTTCGCAGGCCCGAGCCGTGTAGGGATCGCAGCCGTAGCCGGGGGTCTGTTCGAGATTGGTCTCGACGAGGCGGCGCATCACCTCGGGGTGCGCCCCCTCCATGTAGTCACAGTCGAAATGGAGCATCGTGTTTCGTTTTTCTTCGGGTCAGCCTCTTATCTTCGGGTCAGCCTCTCACGTAGTGGGGCATCTGCTCGGGGATCTCCATCGAGAATTCGACCAGTCCGCGGATTTCGCCCTCCTGGCGCCAGACGGTCTGGTAGATCAGTTTGCGGACTCCCTTTTTCTGAATGGTGTAGACGTTCCGGCCGCCGGTATCGAGCAGCCAGCGGATGATTTCGCGCGAGCGGTCGTTGTGGCAGGGGAGCAGCGAACGGCCCCTGACGTCGCCGTTGACCGCCCGGGAGCGGTCGTTCTGGTAACAGACCCTCCCCTCCGTGTCGCAGAGGGTGACGGCGCAGTCGAGTTCATCGGCCCATGAGGGCTTGTCGAAGGTGATCATGACGGGATAGTGATATTATGTGTCTGTTTTCGGCCCCGGTCCGCGGCCCGCCGTTCCCGAAGCCTTCCGGCCCGGTTGGCATGAGCCTACTGCTGGATCTTGACCAGCTGTTCGCGGTAGGCGTTCAGGATCCGCGACTTGGAGATGAATCCCAGATAGTGGTTCTGCTTGTCGACCACGGGAAGCATCCAGGTGTGCTTGTCCTCGAACTTCTCCATGACGCTCTGAATGGCCTCGTGCTCGAGGATCTTGTCCGGCGGCGGGATCATGTAGTAGGAGATCGACCGGCCGTACTTCTCGGGTTTGAACATGTCCTCGCGCAGGTCGTCGAGCTGCACGACGCCCAGCAGCCGTCCGAAGTTGTCGATCACGGGGAAGATGTTGCGGCGGGCCGTCGAAATGATGTGGACGATGTCGCCCAGGGTCATGTTCTCCTTGATGCGCAGGAAGTCGGTCTCCATCAGATCCTCGAGCTTCAGGAAGACGAATACCGACTGATCCTTGTCGTGGGTGAGCAGTTCGCCCTTCTTGCGCAGCTGTTTGGTGTAGATCGAGTCGGGATCGAGGTAGTAGTCGACGGCGAACGAGATGCAGGCGGTGATCATCAGCGGGATGAAGAGTCCGTATCCGTTCGAGAGTTCGGCAATGAGGAAGATCGAGGTCAGCGGGGCGTTCATCACGCCGGACATGACGCCGGCCATGCCGACGAGCGTGAACGAGACGATCGATACATCCCAGTGGAAGAGCATGTTGCAGATCAGGGCGAGAGAGGCGCCGGTGAATGCCCCGACGAAGAGCGACGGGGCGAACGTACCACCGACGCCGCCGGCGGCGTTGGTCGAGGCCATGGCGATGACCTTGAAGAACATCGTGGCGATGACGAAGAGGACGACGACCCAGTCTATTTCGCGGAAGCGGTAGAAGAGCGAGTTGTCGAAGAGCTCCTGGGCATTGCCGTGCATGAGCGAAGTGAAACCCTCGTATCCTTCGCCGTAGAGGGGCGGGAAGACGAAGATCAGGATTCCGAGGATTGCGCCGCCGAGGATCCACTTCTTGTACTGGCGGTTGATGCGCTTGAAGAGTCCGCCGATGCGGGCGTTCATCGAGGTGAAGTACCAGGCCATCAGCCCGCACATGATGCCGAGCAGGATGAACAGCGGGATCTGCCACAGTTCGAAGGCATCCTCCGGGGCCAGCGTGACGGCCAGAATCGGGTCGAAACCGCGCAGCATGAAGGCCATCGTCGTGGCGGTGATCGAGGCGATGAGCAGCGGGATGACCGACGCGGCGGTGATGTCGAGCATGAGGATCTCCAGCACGAAGACCACGCCGGTGATCGGGGCCTTGAAGATGGCGGCCAGGGCGGCACCGGCGCCGCAGCAGAGCAGCAGCGTGGTGTTGCGGTAGTTGAGACGGGTCAGGCGGCCGATGTTCGAGCCGATGGCGGCGCCGGTCAGCACGATCGGAGCCTCGGGACCGACCGAACCGCCGAATCCGATGGTTGTGGCGCCGCCGACGATCGAGGTCCAGCAGTTGTGGGTGGCGATGCGCGAGTTGCGGCTCGACATGGCGTAGAGCACGCGGGTGACGCCTTCGGAGATGTTGTCTCGGACGATGTAGCGGACGAAGAGGGTGGCCAGGATGATACCGACGGCCGGGTAGATCAGGAAGAGGAAGTGGGCGCTGTCGACCGGGAACCAGTTTGTCAATCCGCTCTTGATGCCGTAGAGGAGCATCTCGAAGAGGTAGGTTCCCAGGCCGGCGAGCACACCGACCACCACCGCCAGAAGCATCATCATCTGGCGGTTGGAGAGACGACGGGTCAGCCGGAGAAAGGCCGGGTAGATACGATCGGCACGGAACTCCATGGGCTGTGTCAGTGGGTGGTTTTCTCGGCGTACTGACGGGCCTGTTCGGCGATCAGCTGCTGATCCTCGAAGTAGTCGATCTTCATGGCGCGGCGCACCTCGGCGAGGGTTTCGGCCGCAGCGGCGCGGGCCGTTTCCGAACCGCGGCGCAGCACGTCGTAGACCTCCTCGATGCGCGATTCGTAGTAGTGGCGGCGTTCGCGGATCGGGTCGAGCATCTCGTTGAGGATGGCGATGAGCAACCGCTTGACCTTCACGTCGCCCAGACCGCCGCGGCGGTAGTGGGCCTTCAGTTCGTCGAGCGAGGCGTATTCGGGCAGGTATTTGGTGAAGTGTTCCGGACGGCTGAAGGCGTCGAGATAGGTGAAGACCGTGTTGCACTCGACCTTTCCGGGATCCTCCACGCGCAGGTGGTCGGGGTCGGTATACATGCCCATGACCTTCTTCTTCACCTCGTCGGCCGTATCGGAGAGATAGATGCAGTTGCCGAGCGACTTGGACATCTTGGCCTTTCCGTCCGTACCGGGCAGGCGCAGGCAGGCGCAGTTGTCCGGCAGCATGATTTCGGGCATGGTGAGCGTCTGGCCGTAGATCGAGTTGAACTTGTGGACGATTTCGCGGGCCTGCTCGATCATCGGTTCCTGATCCTCGCCGGCGGGGACGGTCGTAGCCTTGAAGGCGGTGATGTCCGAGGCCTGGCTGATGGGGTAGGTGAAGAATCCGACGGGAATGCCCTGCCGCTGGGTGGTGTCGCCCTCGACGGCCCCCTCGGCGAAACCGCGCATCTGGATTTCGGCCTTGACGGTCGGGTTCCGCTGCAGGCGCTGCACGGTGACCAGATTCATGTAGTAGAAGGCCAGTTCGCAGAGTTCGGGGACCTGCGACTGGATGAAGAGGGTCGACTTTGCGGGGTCGAGGCCTACGGAGAGGTAGTCCAGGGCCACTTCGATGATATTCTGACGGACCTTTTCGGGGTTGTCGGCGTTGTCGGTCAGAGCCTGGGCGTCGGCGATCATGATGAAGATGCGGTCGAAGAGTCCGGAGTTCTGCAGTTCCACACGGCGGCGCAGCGAGCCTACGAAATGTCCCAGATGGAGCCGGCCCGTGGGACGGTCGCCGGTAAGGATGATTTTTGCCATAGCGTATAAAATATCGGTTTTAGGGACAAACATACGAAAAACCGTGCGGGCGTCCTAAAAAACTTGGCGGATATAGATTAATTTTATATCTTCGCTTGAGCAAATAGATACCCGTTATGACCATAATACAGCTCGAATACCTGTTGGCGGTAGCCAACTGCGGCAGTTTTTCGCAGGCTGCCGAGCATTGTTTCGTGACGCAGCCCTCGCTGAGCATGCAGATCAAGTCGCTGGAGGAGGAGTTGGGGGTGGTGCTGCTCGACCGGTCGAAGAAGCCGGTGATTCCGACCGAGGCCGGAGCCGTTGTGCTCGACCGTGCGCGCGAGACGCTGCGGGCCTACAACTGCATCCGCGAGGCGGTGGCCGAGCTGAAGGGCGAGACGGCCGGCAAGCTGCGTCTGGGGGTGATCCCGACCATTGCTCCCTACCTGCTGCACAAGTTCATCCCGACGTTCGTGCACGACTATCCGAAGGTCGAGCTTGAGATCTCGGAGATGATCACCTCGGACATTGTCGATGCGCTCAAGCGCGACCGGATCGATGCGGCGCTCGTTGCCAGCGGGACGTGCGGCGAGGGGATCTTCGAGCAGGAGCTCTTCAACGACCGCTTCTACGCCTACGTCTCGCCCGAGAATCCGCTCTACGAACGGCAGAACATCCGCATCGAGGATATCGATCTGAAGGATCTGGTGATTCTGAGTCCGGGCAACTGTATGCGCGACCAGATCATCGAGTTGTGCCAGGCGCGGCGGACGATGCCGGCACACTACTCGTTCGAGTCGGGGTCGCTCGACACGCTGATGCGCATTGTCGACTGCACGCCCTGTCTGACGATCATTCCGGAGATGGCCATCGAGTACATTCCGCCCGAGCACCGCGACCAGTTGAAGAGCCTCTGCAAGGGGGCTACCTCGCGCAAGATCGCCATTGCCGTACGCCGCACCTATGTGAAGAATTCGATCATCAAGGCGCTGACCGATTCGATTCTGGAGAGTGTCGGAGCCCCGAACCCCGATTCATCTCGCCCGTGAGGGCCGCATAGCCTGCCGTGTTGTTCCGCCCGGGATCGGCCGGAGCACCCGCCGCTCCGTTCCGCCCGTGACGGCCGCATAGCCTGCCGTGTTGTTCCGCCCGTGATCGGCCGTAGCACCCGCCGCTCCGTTCCGCCCGTGAGGGCCGCATAGCCTGCCGTGTTGTTCCGCCCGGGATCGGTCGTAGTGCCCGCCGCTCCGTTCCGCCTATGACGGTCGGGATGGCTTTGCCTGCTGGATCTGCCCCGCCGCATCGACGCGTTTGCGGACTTCGCGTATTTTGCCCCGCCGCAATATTTCGGCGGGGCTTTCGTTTGGCAAGTGCCGGAGGCGGAAGATTCGCCGCTCCGCAAACTTCCGTATGAAGCGGGTTCGGAATGGAAACACGGGAGAAATCCCCCTCAAAGACGCGTTTTTTGATCGGTTGCTTTCAAATTTCGATCTCTTTTCATACCTTTGCAAGGTTATAGACACCTACATTAGAAAATATGGATAAACTGATCGAAACGATCGTCAGCGCGATTGAAGATAAAAAGGGTAAAAACATCGTATCGTTGGACCTCTCGGGCTTCGACGGAGCCATCTGCTCGAAGTTCGTCGTCTGCAACGCCGACTCGACCACCCAGGTGGCGGCCATTGCCGACGGCATCGAGGAGAAGGTGTTCGAAACGCTGGGCGAGAAGGTCTGGCGCATCGAGGGCCAGCAGAATGCCCTCTGGATCGCCATGGACTACGTTGACGTCGTGGTGCACATCTTCCAGACCGAGCTGCGCAGCTTCTACCGGCTTGAGGAGCTGTGGGCCGACGCCCCGATGGTGAAATACGAATACGAAGAGTAGCAACAACTTATGGCACAAATACAGAACAAGAATCGCAATAATCCGAAAATGAATATGCCGCGGCCCTCGCTGCTGTGGATCTACGGGGTGATTGCCGCCCTGATCGTGGGGTACTATCTGTTCAACCCCTCGAGCGATCAGCCCGTGGAGAGCAACTGGACGATGGTCGAGCCGATGGTCGAGCAGGGCGAGGTGGAGAAGATCCTCATCCTGAACAAGGATCAGGCCCAGATCTTCCTGACGAAGGCGGCGGTCGAGAAGTACCGCAACAGTGCTTCGGAGAAGCGTCTGCAGCGAATCCCCGAGACGGGACCGCAGCTGATCTTCACGATCGGTTCGGTGGATTCGTTCCGCGAGGACCTCAGTGCCGCCGAGCAGCAGGCCGGGACGACCGTTCCGGTCGAGTATATCAACAAGCGCGATGACTGGACCTCGCTGCTGGTCAATCTGCTGCCGTGGATCGTGATTATCGGCGTCTGGATCTTCCTGATGCGGTCGATGGCCCGCGGAGCGGGAGCCGGCGGTGGTGGCGGCATCATGAATGTCGGCAAGGCCAAGGCCCAGGTCTTCGACAAGGACAACTCCAAGCGGGTGACCTTCAAGGATGTGGCCGGACTGGAGGAGGCCAAGGTCGAGATCATGGAGATCGTCGACTTCCTGAAGAAGGCCGACAAGTACAAGGAGCTGGGTGCCAAGATCCCGAAGGGGGCGCTGCTCGTGGGCCCTCCGGGAACGGGTAAGACGCTGCTGGCAAAGGCCGTGGCCGGCGAGGCAAACGTGCCGTTCCTCTCGATTTCGGGTTCGGATTTCGTTGAGATGTTCGTCGGCGTGGGCGCCTCGCGCGTTCGCGACCTCTTCGAACAGGCCAAGCAGAAGGCTCCGTGCATCGTCTTCATCGACGAGATCGACGCCATCGGCCGGGCCCGCGGCAAGAACGCCGGTTTCTCGGGCAACGACGAACGCGAAAATACGCTGAACCAGCTCCTGACGGAGATGGACGGCTTCCAGACCAATACGGGTGTCATCGTGCTGGCGGCGACGAACCGGGCCGATATCCTCGACAAGGCGCTGATGCGTGCCGGACGTTTCGACCGGCAGATCGAGGTGGGGCTCCCCGACGTGAAGGAGCGCGAGGAGATCTTCAACGTGCACCTGCGGCCGCTGAAACTCGATCCGCAGCTCGACCGTTCGTTCCTGGCCCGCCAGACGCCGGGCTTCTCGGGCGCCGATATCGCCAACGTCTGCAACGAGGCGGCGCTGATTGCGGCGCGCCACAACAAGAAGTTCATCTCGAAGGAGGACTTCCTGGCCGCCATCGACCGCATCGTGGGCGGACTGGAGCGCAAGAACAAGATCATCACCGACGACGAGAAGCGCGTGATCGCCTACCACGAGGCGGGACATGCCACGGTGAGCTGGATTCTGGAGAATGCCAGCCCGTTGATCAAGGTGACGATCATCCCGCGCGGCAAGGCACTGGGTGCGGCGTGGTACCTGCCCGAGGAGCGTCAGATCACCACGCGCGAGCAGCTGATGGACGAACTGGCCGCCACGCTCGGCGGACGCGTCTCGGAGCAGCTGACCTTCGGCGAGGTGTCGACCGGTGCGCTGAACGATCTGGAGCGGGTCACCAAACAGGCCTACGCCATGGTGGCCTACTACGGCATGAGCGACGAGGTCGGTACGCTCTCCTATTATGATTCGACGGGACAGAGCGACATGTCCTTTACGAAGCCCTATTCGGAAAAGACGGCTCAGGAGATCGACAGCGAGACCCGCCGGGTGATTGACGAAGCCTACCGCATGGCTGAAAAGGTGCTCAAGGAGCACAAGGAGGGGCTGAAGGAGCTGGCCGAACTGCTGTTGCAGCGCGAGGTGGTCTTCACGGAGGATGTCGAGCGGATCTTCGGCAAGCGGAAGAAGGATATCGAACGCGAACGCCGGGAGGCGGAGGCAAAGGCTGTCCGGGAAGAGGCTGCGGGCCGGGAGTCTGCGGCGCAGGGTGTTGATGCAAAGGCCGGAGAGGCCTCGGCAACCGGTGCGGCATCCGCCACGGCTGCGGTTTCGCCGACGGATAAGGCCGGTGCATCCGCATCGCCGGCCGGTGAGGCTCCCGCCGGAGCTGTAACCGCCGCCGGAGGAACGACTGCCGCCGGTGAGACGGCTGTTGCCGAGGGAACGACCCCGACGACTTCGTCCGATGAGCCGGCGAAGCCCGAATCCGGGCGATAGCGCGAACGAGTGAACCATCCGAAAACTACCAGCTTATACCTTCTTGAACCGATGAGTGAAAAATTGAAGAACCTGATCGTCCGTACGCTGAGCGGAGTCGTCCTGGCCATCGTGGTGCTGGGCGGCATTGCCTGGTCGCAGTGGAGTTTCGGCGTGTTGCTGGCGCTGCTGCTGATCGTGGGCATGTCGGAATTCTACACCCTGGCCGAAAAGCACGGCAACCGTCCGCAGCGTTTCGTCGGACTGATTGCGGGGATGGTGCTGCTGGGGCTGAACTTCGCCTTTGTCTGCGATGATATCCAGATTCTGGGCCCGGCCCACCGCACCTTCGGCGCCGGCATGGCCTTCCTGTTGCTGCTGATGCCCGTCATGTTCATCTGCGAGCTCTACCGGCGCGGCGAAAATCCGATTGCCAATATCGCAACGACCCTGTTGGGTGTCGTCTACGTGGCGATGCCCGTTTCGTTGATGTGCTACTTCCCGATCATCACCAGCGACATGTGGAACCCTGCGGTGATGATCTTCTTTATCTTCATCATCTGGGCCAACGATGTCTTTGCCTATCTGGTCGGCATGTCGATCGGCCGCACGAAACTCTGTGAACGGCTTTCGCCCAAGAAATCCTGGGAGGGCTTCTTCGGCGGTGTGATCGGCGCCGTGGCGATGGGACTCGTCGCCGCACGGATGCTCGGCGGCAGCTATGCCGAGTGGGCCGTCCTGGCACTGATCGCTTCGGTGACGGGCGTGTTGGGCGACCTGGTCGAGTCGATGTTCAAGCGGGCGGCCGGCGTCAAGGATTCGGGAACGCTGATTCCCGGCCACGGCGGGGTGCTCGACCGTTTCGATGCGATGCTGCTCGCCGCACCGTTCGTCTTTGTCTATATGCTTTTCGTCATGTAACTCCAAACCTTACCGTATATGAGAATCAATAAGGAAGGATACAAGATCATCGGTATTTCGGGCGCCGTGTGCCTGCTGATCTGGTGGCTGTTCTACCGGCTGCTGGTCAACGAATCGGGCGAGGCCCTGCTGTGGGGGGGAACGATCTTCCTGCTGCTCTTCTGGTTCTTCATCGTGGCCTTCTTCCGCGAACCGCGGCGGGTGCGCATCCACGATGCCGACCTGGTCTTCGCACCGTGCGACGGCCGCGTGGTGGTGACCGAGGTGGTCAAGGAGACGGAGTACCTCCAGGAGGAGATGATGCAGATCTCGATCTTCATGTCGATCACCAACGTCCACATGAACTGGGTTCCGGTAGGCGGCGTGGTGGAGTATTTCAAGTACCATCCGGGTCGGTTCCTGGTGGCGTGGCACCCGAAGTCGTCGACCGAAAACGAACGGACGACCACGGTGGTGAAGATGCCGACGGGGCAGCGGGTGCTGTTCCGTCAGATCGCCGGCCTGATCGCGCGGCGGATCGTCTCCTACATGAAGGTGGGCAATACGGTCGAACAGAACAGCGTCTGCGGATTCATCAAGTTCGGTTCGCGCATCGACATTCTGGTGCCGAAGGACAGCGAACTGCTCGTTGAGATCGGCGATCCGACGGTCGGATCGCAGACTCCGATCGCGCGGCTGCGCAAGGTGGAGGAGAACGCATAGCTGAACCATGAAAACCACACCCCAGACCGTTCTGAAGTTTATCGTGGGTGCGGCCATCGCTACGGCCGTGCTCTTTCTGGTCTGGTTTTTCTCGTCGATCGTCGTCTACATTCTGGTGTCGGCGGTGCTGGCGGTGATGGGGCGTCCGCTCGTCAAGCGGATCTCCGATCTGCACATCCGGGGCTGGCGGGTACCGCGCGGTGTGGCGGCGCTGGTCACGCTGGTGGTCATCTGGGCCATCTTCACAGCCTGCTTCTCGCTCTTCGTGCCGCTGGTCTTCAACAAGATCAACCAGTTCGCCCATGTCGACTTCACGGCCGTGATGGCCAGCATCGGCGAACCCATCGCCCGCGCACAGCACGATCTGCAACGGCTGTTCGCCCTGCCCGAGAGCACCTTCTCGCTCTCCGAGGAGTTGACGGCGGCCCTGCGGCAGATCATCGACATTAATTCGATCAACCGGCTCTTCTCGTCGGTGATCGGCATCGTGATGTCTTCGGTGATCGCCGTCTTCTCGATTTCGTTCATAACGTTCTTCTTCCTCAAGGAGGAGGGGCTGTTCTACGCCATGGTGACGGCGGTCTTCCCGGAACACTATCACGAAAACATCACGCGGGCGCTGGATTCGGTGACGCTGCTTCTGGGGCGTTACTTCACGGGCATCCTGTCGGAGAGCCTGCTGCTGATGATTGCCGTGTCGCTGGTGATGGTGGCCTTCGGCATGAAGACGGCCGATGCCGCCTTTATCGGACTGATTATGGGCACGATGAACGTTGTCCCCTACGCCGGCCCGCTGATCGGCGGCATTATTTCGGTCTTCGTGGGGATTGTGACTCCGATCGAGGGCTTTCCCGTGGGGCATACGGTGGCGGTGATCATCTGCTCGCTGCTGATCCTCAAGGGGCTGGATGACTTTGTGCTGCAGCCGACGCTCTATTCCGAACGGGTCAAGGCCCATCCGCTGGAGGTCTTTCTGGTGATCCTGATTGCGGGGTCACTGGCCGGTATTCTTGGCATGCTGCTGGCGATTCCCTCCTATACGGTGCTGCGGGTCTTCGCCAAGGAGTTCTTCTCGCAGTTCAGTCTGGTGCGCAAACTGACGCAGAAGATCTGACGGAATGCCGGGCAGAGCGACAGGTTCAATGGAACAACAAGAGATGGAGCAGCGATCGAACGAAGCGAAACGAAAGGCTATGGCGCCGGAGAGTGCCGGGTCGGTGTCTGCCGCAAAGTCGGGGACCGAGGTCGAGGGGGTGGTGGAACATGGCCGCCGTCTGGGGCGCGAGTTGGGGTTCCCGACGGCGAATCTCGATGTGGCGGCCGACCTCCCGCTGACGGACGGAGTCTACCGTTCGCGCATGACGATCGACGGCCGGACGTACGACGGCATGTCGAATCTGGGCTGCAACCCCTCGGTCGGCGGGGCCGAACGTCGGCTGGAGACCCATATCTTCGACTTTTCGGGGAACCTGTACGGCCGCCGGTTGCGGGTGGAGCTGCTGGAAAAGATCCGCGACGAGCGGCGGTTTGCCACCGTGGAGGAGCTTCGCGTGCAAATCGCCTGCGACCGGGAACGGGTCCGGCAGCTGATCGCCGCGGAGGATGACGGAAAGAGATAAAAAACGGCGTCGGGATGCCTGGGCATCCTGCCGGCCGGAAGAGTGCAATACTGTTAAAAATAGAACGATATGTTTTTGGACAACACGCTTCCCTATAAGGTAGCCGACCTGTCGCTGGCCGAGTGGGGACGCAAGGAGATTGAGATCTCCGAACACGAGATGCCGGGCCTGATGGCCGTACGGCGCAAGTATGGACCGCTGAAACCGCTGAAGGGGGTCCGCATCATGGGATCGCTGCACATGACCATCCAGACAGCGGTGCTGATCGAGACGCTCGTGGAGCTGGGTGCCGACGTACGCTGGTGCTCGTGCAACATCTTCTCGACGCAGGACCATGCCGCCGCAGCGATTGCCAAGGACGGGGTGCCGGTCTTCGCCTGGAAGGGCGAGACGCTGCCCGAGTACTGGTGGTGCACGGCCATGGCGATGTCGTTCCCGGGCGGCAAGGGCCCGCAGCTGATCGTCGATGACGGCGGCGACGCCACACTGCTGATCCACAAGGGATTCAAGGCCGAGAACGACGCCTCGTCGCTCGACTACGCTCCGTCGTCCTACGAGGAGGAGGTGATCCTCTCTACTCTGAAGCAGATCCTGGCGGAGGATCCCGACAAGTGGCACCGTACGGTGGCCGAGTGGAAGGGCGTCAGCGAGGAGACCACGACGGGTGTCCACCGCCTCTACCAGATGAAGGCCGCCGGCGAACTGCTCGTCCCGGCCATCAACGTCAACGACTCGTGCACGAAGTCGAAGTTCGACAACCTCTACGGCTGCCGCGAGTCGCTGGCCGACGGTATCAAGCGTGCCACGGATGTGATGATCGCCGGCAAGGTGGTTGTCGTGTGCGGCTACGGCGACGTGGGCAAGGGCTGCGCCCGGTCGATGCGTTCGTACGGCGCGCGGGTGATCGTCACGGAGATCGACCCGATCTGCGCCCTGCAGGCCGCCATGGAGGGCTTCGAGGTGAAGACCGTCGACAGCGCCCTGGCCGAGGGCAACATCTACGTCACCTGCACGGGCAATTGCGACATCATCACGCTCGAGCACATGGAGCGGATGCGTGACCAGGCCATCGTCTGCAACATCGGCCACTTCGACAACGAGATCCAGATGGCTCGTCTCGAGGCTTCGGATGCCGTGAAGACCAATATCAAGCCGCAGGTCGACAAGTACACCTTCCCCGACGGCCACTCGATCTTCATCCTGGCCGAGGGACGTCTGGTGAACCTGGGTTGCGCGACGGGCCACCCGTCGTTCGTCATGTCGAACTCCTTCACGAACCAGTGCCTGGCCCAGATGGAGCTGTGGCAGAAGGATCTGGAGGTGGATGTCTACCGCCTGCCGAAGCATCTCGACGAGGAGGTGGCCCGCCTCCATCTGGACAATCTGGGAGTCGAGCTGACCCGTCTGACGAAGAAGCAGGCCGACTACATCGGCGTTCCCGAGGACGGACCCTACAAGGCCGAGCACTACCGTTATTGATTTGCGCCGGGGGGCGGCCGCCGCTCCGGATTCCGCATACGAAGAGAGCCTCCGAACTGTTCGGAGGCTCTCTTTTTGGTTGGGTGGTGGCGGGCCGGACGGTGCACCGGCAGCACGAGTCGTATCATGCCTTGACAAGGCGGTGCACCGCTCGGGCGACAGATTCCGGGGCGGTAAGATCCGCCTCCCGACCCCGGGCGGCATCAACGCCGGAGGGGGATGCGCACCGCACGGGGCTGACGCTGAAGGGCGGCGGTTGCCGCACGGAGCAGATCGGTGGAGGATCCGTTCTCCGGCACCGTGATGGCGGGCAACTCGTCGGGCAGCGTCACCGTGTAGCTTCCCGGGGCCCCGGGAACCCCCGCTTCGTCGAAGGCCATGTAGATCACCTCGTAGGTCTCGCCGGCCATCGAGGCATCCCAGAAGGTGACGTCGTAGTAGTAGAGGCCGTCGGAACTCTCGAGCAGGGTGCTGCTCTTCCACCCCGCGTAGTAACCGTCATACCCCTCGCCGTAGGCATTCGAGAGGTTGGTGAAGTAGTCGCGCCAGGCCGAGGGCTCCTTCTTGGCGAAGTCTCCCGCGTAGTAGCCGTCCTCGTAGCGGAAGGTGCGGGCACCGTCGACCGGTTCGAAGCGGTAGACCGTGGCGAAGCACGATTCGGGAGCCCCTTCGAGTTCTCCGGAGTTGATGACCACATGCTGGATGCGCACCGCGGCATTGCTCTGTTCCGAATCGTCCGTCGAGGGACGGTCCATCGTCCGCAGCTGTTTCCAGTGGAGTTTGCCGGGGTTGCCCTCCGCATCGACACCGACCACGGCCAGGATGAAGTCGTAGGCATATCCCCACGAGGTGTCGGTCATGTGGTTGTCGGCGACGGGTTTCTGGGCGAGCAGGTAGTTGATCATGTCCTCCTCGGTGTTGGGGATGAAGTCGGGATCGTCGGGATCATCGTCGAAATAGGAGCTGTAGACACACGAGGCGTAGTAGGCCGTGGTCTTGTCGTTGGGGGTGAACGTCACGTCGATGGTGCAGTAGTAGGAGTTGCGCTCGGCGTACGAGACCTCGAACTCGACCCACGGTCCCGAGAGGTAGGCCGGCGCCTGGGTCGATGCCCGCAGCTCGGCCCACGCCGAATCGAGCGTCGTTTCGCCGTCGCCGCGGGCCTTGATGCGGAGGGTGTATTCCGTGGCGGGCACCAGCTCCTGGAAACTGGCCGAGAGGTCGGTGGTTTCGGTTTCGGCGACGATCGGCGTGACGGAACCGTGCTCGTTGCGGTACTGGAGCGTGTAGACGTAGCCGACGGCCCCCTCCACGGCCTCCCAGGCCACGGCGAGCGTGTTTTCGGTCACCTCCGTCTGGACCGGAGCGGGTTGTGCCAGGGCTTCGGGTTGCGGTTCGGGCGCAGGCTGGGGTTCGGGCGAGGATTCATCCTCCGTGCAGGCTCCGGCTACGAAGGCCAGAAGGAGCAGCGACAGCAGTTTCTTCATAAAGGGGGAAATGTGTTAGGGGTGAATGATGGGTTTGGACGGGCTCCTGCGGATCGGGGAGCACCGTTTGTAAAGCTATCGTTTTTCCGTCGGATTTCCAAATTCCGCAGTCTCTTTTGGGTGAAAATATGCGTCATGCAGGACAATTTTCCGTGTGGGGGCGGCACCCGGAGGCCACCCACCCTCCCGCAACGGGTGTTCCGACGCCGTATTCCGGGGCGGGGAGGATCCGCATCCCGGCCTTGGCCGGTGCAATCTCCCCGGTGCGGGCGGCCTATCGTCCGGTTGCTCCGGGAGGGCTCCCCGCGGCACGAAAAAGCGGCAGCCCCGTTTGGGGACTGCCGCTTGCCGTAGTTGTTCCGGATGGCGCGGATCAATAGCCGAAGATCTCCTCCTGCGAAACGGTCTTGATGGGACCGAGCGTCTTGAGGAAGTTCAGATCGAGGTTCTTGATGTCACCCAGAATACCGTAGGTGTAGTGACGATCCTTGACCCACTTCTGCTGGGTGGCCTTCACGTCGTCGAGCGTCATCGTCTGCACCTTTTCGAAGATCTGGCGGTCGCGGTCCTCCGTGAGGCCCAGACGGCGCAGCGTGAGGTAGGAGGCGAGGACGTTGATACCCGTCGTGCGATCCGTGCGCAGACGGCTGATAATGGCCTCCTTGGCGATGTTGAAGGCGGCCTCCGATTCGGGCATCTGGTTGATGATCTCGTCGAAAGCCTCGATGGCGGTCTGCATCTTGTCGTTCTGCGTGGCGATGAAGGCGACGTAGTTGTAGCAGTCATCGGCATAGGAGGGGGTACCCAGCCATGCCTGAGCCGTGTAGGCCAGACCGCGGGCCTCGCGCATCTCCTGGAAGCAGATCGAGTTCATGCTGCCGCCGAAGTACTCGTTGTAGAGCGTGATTTCGGGGTCGTTCTTCACGTCGAACGTCTCACCGCGGTTCGAGAACTGCAGGTAGTAGAGCTGGTTGGCATCGTACTGAGCCAGCACGACGCTGCTCTCGTCCGTACGCTGCAGCGTCGGATGCGACGGTGTGAGCGGTGCAAGTACGTCGGCAGCCTTGTGGTGGTCGGCGATGCACTTCTTCACCTCCTCCTGAGCCATCGGGCCGTAGTAGAGCACCTCGTGCTGCTTGCCCATGAGCTCCTGCACCGAGGCGATCAGCGTCTTCGAATCGAGCTTCTCCAGCGCCTCGTTCGAGAGGGTGGCCTTGCGGATGAAATCCTCGCCGTAGCGCATGTAACGCTGCAGGGCGGCGAAGTTCTGTGCCTGGTTGAGCTTCGCGTCGGCGCGCGACTTGAGGATATCCTGCTTGAGGTTCTCGAGGATGGCATCGTCGGCAACGGCGCCCGAGATCAGCCCCTCGACGATATCCATGGCCTTGGGCATGTTCTCGCTCAGACCCGAGATCGAGATCGAGCACTGGTTGTTGGAGGCGTACATCGAGAACGAGCAGGCGATGTCGTACATCTCCGAAGCGATCTGTTCGGCCGACATGGCCTCGGTGCCCAGGTAGCTCAGGTAGCCGAATGCCGGAGCCAGGGCGGGGTTGTTCTCCGAACCCGTATCGAAGACGTAGTTCAGCGTGAAGATGTCGTTCAGGTCGTTCTTCTTGTAGAGGACGTGGATGCCGTCGCGCACGTCGAACTGGGCCATATCCTTCTGGTAGTCGACGAAGACGGGCTCGATGGGGGTCACCTTCGACTGCTGGATCTCCGTGAGGAAGGTGCTCTGCTTGTCGCGGTTGGTGACGATGGGGGTGATCTTCGGAGCGGCGATCTTCTGTACGTTCTTGTCCTCGCCCTCACGCTTGTAGACGATGGCGTAGCTCTCGGGGCCGAGATACTTGTTGGCCCAGTCGACGACGTCCTGCTTGGTGACCTTCGCCATGCGGTCGAGCTGAGCGACCTCGTCGGCCCAGTTCGTGCCGGCGATAAACGACTGCACGTACATGTCGGCACGCGAGTCGTTGCTCTCGTAGGCCCGCATCATGTAGAGCTTGAAGTTGTTGATCGAGGCCTCGATGAGCTTCTCGTCGAAATCGCCCGAGCGGAGTTTGGCCACTTCGCCGAGCAGCAGGTCGCGGACCTCTTCGAGCGACTGACCGGCCTTGGGGCTTCCGCCGAGGAGGAACATGCTGTAGTCGGGCTGACCCGAGAAGCCGCCGTAGGCGCCGAGGACCTTCTGCTGCTGGTTGAGGTCGAGGTCGATCAGACCGGCCTGGCCGTTATTGAGAATGGCGCTGGCGATCTGAGCGACGTCGTTCGGGTCGGACGATCCGCCCGGCAGCCGCCATCCCATCAGCACGTTGGCAGCCTCCAGACCGTAGACCTCGCGCACGATGGGCTCGGTGATGGGCTCTTCGGGCTGGAACTCGAGTTTGGGAAGGTTCTCGTTGGGCACCATGTCGCCGAAGTACTTGTCGATGGTGGCGATCACCTCGTCGGGGTTCAGGTCACCCGAGAGGCAGATGGCCATGTTGTTGGGCACGTAATAGGTCTTGTGGTAGTTCTTGACGTTGGTGATCGAGGGGTTCTTCAGATGCTCCTGCGTACCGAGTACGGTCTGCGTGCCGTAGGGGTGGTGGGGGAACAGGGCGGCATCGAGGGCCTCCCAGACCTTGCGCGAATCGCGCGTGAGCGACATGTTCTTCTCCTCGTAGATGGTCTCCAGCTCGGTGTGGAAGCCGCGGATCACGGGGTTGCGGAAGCGGTCGGCCTCGATCCTGGCCCAGTTGTCGACCTCGTTGGCCGGGATATCCTCGACATAGACGGTCATGTCCTGCGAGGTGTAGGCGTTGGTGCCGTTGGCGCCGATGGCGGCCATCAGCTTGTCGTACTCGTTCGGAATGGCGAATTTCGAAGCCTCGTAGCTGATCGAGTCGATGCGGTGGTAGATGGCGGCGCGCTCGGCCTCATCCTCGGTCTGGCGATAGGTCTCGAAGAGCTGTTCGATCTGGTCGAGCAGCGGTTTTTCGGCCGCATAGTCCGACGTGCCGAAGTTGGGCGTACCCTTGAACATGAGGTGTTCGAAGTAGTGGGCCAGACCGGTGGTTTCGGCGGGGTCGTTCTTGCCGCCGACGCGCACGGCGATATAGGTCTGGATGCGGGGCGTCTCCTTGTTGACGCTCATGTAGACCTTCAGGCCGTTGGGCAGGGTGTAGATCCGCGTGTTCATCGGATCGCCTTTGACCGTTTCGTACTTGTACTTGCTGCACGACGAGGCGAGCAGTGACAGGATGACGACGGTCAGAGCCATTAATTTTTTCATAGGCAATTATTTTAAGTAAACGGTAGTCTTATCTTGCTTCGGGGGGGACGGGTCAGAAGAGGCCGGCGAGCCAGCTTCGGAGGGCGGGCCAGGTATCGGCGGCGACGTGGATGAGGATGCCGATCGAGACGATGAGTTTGGCGCCCGTTCCGACGATGAACGAGAGGAACGACCCGACGCCGACGACGAGAGCCTTGGCCATGTCGCGGCGGTCGTGGACGAGTTCACCGGCGACGGCACCGACGAAGGGTCCGAGGATGATGCCGGCGGGACCGAGGAAGAATCCGACGAAGACGCCGATCGTGGCGCCGACCGATCCGGCATGCGAGCCGCCGAAGCGTTTGGTCATCCAGGCGGGGAGGAAGTAGTCAGCCAGACTGACCGCTACGCAGACCGCCAACCAGATCCAGAGGGCCGTGGAGCCCATCTGCGACCAGGAGGTGAAGTAGGCGCACAGCAGGCCGCCGTAGGAGAGCAGCGTACCGGGCAGGGCGGGGACGATGCATCCGGCAATTCCGAGAATTGCGAGGACGAATGCGCATATCGAGAGCAGGATATCCATAGCCGGGCCGGTAGTGTGAGTCCAGGACTCGAAGGCAAAGATAGAAATTAAAACGAAAAAATCTCCCTTTGGGAGGGAGATTTTTGTCAGGGAGGGGGTTGAAACGCCCCGTTTGGGGGATTTCCGTCGGGCCTGCCCCGTCGAATTGCGGGCGTTTCAAGGGGTTATGTCTTGTTTGAGGATCGGCTCCACCGGGGCATTTCCCCGGCAGTGCCGGGCTCTTTGCCGACTCTCTGTCGAGGTCTCCGGACTTGTCACCGGGCCTCGTTCCGGTCTCTTTTGTCTACTGTCTACGTCGCCCGGTCACCTCAGAGTGGGTTGTCCGGTCGCCTTGGAGTAGGTTGCCTGGTCGCCTCGGCCCCGAGTTTCGGTCGCGGGTCTCCGATTCCGTCTCTCGGCCCCGAGTCGCCGTTTCCGTGTGCGGACCCGGGTCTTGGTCTCGTGTTTCCGTTCCCGAGTCTCCGTTCCTGTCTCTCGGCTGCGAGCCGTCGCTCCTGTGTGCGGCCCCGTCTCTCGACCGCGTATCACCGTTCCTGTCTCTCGGCCCCGTCTCTCGGCCCCCGGTTGCCGGGTTACTCTACCAGACGGTTCGTGGCCGTGTCGGGGAAGATGACCCAGGGGCGAAACTGCTTGGCATCCTCGAAATCCATCAGGGCGTAGGATGCGATGATGATGACGTCGCCGACCTGCACCCTGCGGGCTGCGGCACCGTTCAGACAGATGCAGCCGCTGTTGCGGGGGCCCTTGATGATGTAGGTTTCGAAACGTTCGCCGTTGTTGTTGTCCATGATCTGGACCTTTTCACCCTCGATCATGTTGGCCGCCTCGAGCAGCGCCTCGTCGATGGTGATGCTTCCCACGTAGTTGAGGTCGGCCTGGGTGACCGTCACGCGGTGGATCTTCGATTTGATGACTTCGATCTGGAATTTCATTATCGGATACGAATGTTGTCAATTAAACGGATATCGCCGGCCTGGACGGCAATGCAGCCCTGAATGCGGTCGGTATCGTTCCAACTGTGGACCTCCTGCATCGTGCGGGCGTCGACCGACTGGTAGTAGATGACCTTGAGCAGCGGATTGCTCTCGACCTGGCGGACAACCCACTCCTTCAGCGCCTGGGGGTCGAGCGTGCGGGACATCTCGACGGCCTGCTTCAGCGTAGCGTAGATATGGGGGGCGGCGGCGCGATGGGGGGCATCGAGCAGCTGGTTGCGCGACGAGAGGGCCAGTCCGTCCTCACCGCGGACGATCGGGCACTCGACGATCTGGACCGGCAGGTGGAGCTGTTCGACCATGGCGCGGATGACGGCGATCTGCTGGAAATCCTTCTCGCCGAAGTAGGCGCGGGCCGGGCGTACGATCGCGAACAGCCGGCTGACGACCTGGGCCACACCGTTGAAGTGGCCGGGCCGGGTGGCACCCTCCATGACCTTGTCGATCTGGCCGAAGTCAAACTGACGGGTATCGGGTTCGGGATAGATCTCCTCGACCGAGGGCATCAGGACGAAGTCGGCCCCGGCCTCTTCGAGCAGCCGTGCATCGGCCTCCGGGGTGCGGGGGTAGTGCTTCAGGTCGTTCTTGTCGTTGAACTGCGTGGGGTTGACGAAGACGCTCACGACGACGGTCTCATTTTCACGCCGGGCGCGTTCGACCAGCGAGCGGTGACCTGCATGGAGGGCACCCATCGTGGGGACGAAGCCGATCCCGGACTGCTCCGTGCGATCGAGTTCTGCGCGAAGCTCTTTGACGCTTGTAAATACTTTCATCTCTTTTCGAATGAACTCGTTTCTCTCTGAAACGGATTGCGGGGCAAAGGTAGAAATTCCATCAGACATAAAGAAGGAAAATTTCAAAAAATGCACTATCTTTGACGGAAACTAACGCCATATTGCGCATGAAAAGGCTTTTTACCATTGCATCCATGACATTCATTCTTCCCGTAATGACCTCCTGCGGCGACAAGACCTCCGGGCCGGCCGCTCCGTGGATTGTCGACCGCTTCGACGACATCAAGGTCATCCGTTACGAAGTTCCGGGCTTCGAGACGCTGCCGCTCGAGCAGAAGGAGCTGATCTACTACCTTGCCGAGGCGGCCAAGTGCGGCCGGGACATCCTCTTCGACCAGAACTGCGTGATGAACCTCCCGGTGCGGCGGACGCTCGAGGTGGTCTACGAAAACTACGCCGGTGACCGCACGACGCCCGAATGGAAGGCGCTGGAGAAGTATCTGAAGAAGGTATGGTTCGCCAACGGCATCCACCACCACTATTCGAACGACAAGTTCAAGCCCGAATTCTCGGAGGGCTACCTGCTCGACGTCATCGAGACGATCCCCGAGGAGAAGTTCGGCGAGCTGAACGCCCTGCGGCGCGACGTCTGCCTGGCGATCTTCGATCCGTCGATGTACCCCACGCGGCTCAACCAGCGGGCGGGCGACGACCTGCTGCTCACCTCGTCGAGCAATTATTACAAGGGTGTCTCGCAGGCCGAGGCCGAGAGTTTCTATGCCGGGATGGCGGCGGCCGACGCGGCGGATCCCGAACCGGTCTCCTATGGACTGAACAGCCAGCTGACGAAGGACGAGTCGGGCAAGCTGGTCGAGCGTACGTGGAAGGTCGGCGGCATGTATTCGGCGGCCATCGAGCGGATCGTCTACTGGCTGGAGAAGGCCGAGGCTGTGGCTCGCGAGCCGCAGAAGACGAACATCGCCGCACTGATCTCCTACTACCGCACGGGCGATCTGAAGGAGTTCGACCGCTATAACATCGGCTGGGTGAAGGATACGGTCTCGAACGTCGACTTCGTCAACGGCTTCATCGAGAATTACGGCGATCCGCTGGGCTTCAAGGCTTCGTGGGAGGCCAACGTGAACTTCGTCGATTCGGCGGCCTGCCACCGTACGGAGGCCATCTCGTCGAACGCCCAGTGGTTCGAGGACCACTCGCCTGTGGATCCGCGCTACCGCAAGGAGCAGGTGAAGGGCGTTTCGGCCAAGGTGATCACCGTGGCGATGCTGGGCGGCGACTGCTACCCCTCGACGCCGATCGGCATCAACCTGCCCAACGCCGACTGGATCCGCAAGGAGTACGGTTCGAAATCGGTGACGATCGACAACATCACCTATGCCTATGACCAGGCGGCCCACGGCAACGGCTTCAACGAGGAGTTCGTGCTGCGTGCCGAGGATCGCGAGCGGATGGACAAGTACGGCAAACTGGCCGACGACCTGCATACCGACCTGCACGAGTGCCTGGGTCACGGTTCGGGCCAGCTGGCGCCGGGCGTGACGGGTACGGAGCTGCGCAGCTACGGCTCGACGCTCGAGGAGGCGCGTGCCGACCTCTTCGGTCTCTACTACCTGGGCGACGAGAAGATGGTCGAGCTGGGTCTCGTGCCGTCGTTCGACGTGGCCAAGGCCGGCTATGCGAACTACGTGATGAACGGTCTGATGACGCAGCTGGCGCGCATCGAGCCGGGCAAGAACATCGAGGAGTCGCACATGCGCAACCGCAAGCTGATTTCGGAGTGGTGCTACGAGCGCGGCAAGGCCGACAACGTGATCGAACTGGTCAAGCAGGATGGCAAGACCTACGTGGTGGTCAACGACTTCGAGAAGCTGCGTGCGCTGTTCGGCGAGCTGCTGCGCGAGATGCAGCGCATCAAGTCCGAGGGCGACTACGAGGCGGGCAAGGAGCTCGTCGAGCGCTACGGCGTGAAGGTCGACCCGACGCTGCACGAGGAGGTGCTCAAGCGCTATGCGGCGCTGAATATCGAGCCTTACGGCGGCTTTGTGAATCCGGAGTACGAACTGGTCGAGAAGGACGGCAAGGTGGTCGACGTGAAGATCAGCTACCCGGCCAACTACGTCGAGCAGATGCTCAACTATTCGAAGAACTACTCCTTCCTGCCGAACGTCAACTGACGCCGGGGGGGAGAACCGAACGGGGGCCGGACCGCAAGTCCGGCCCCCGTGTCGTATCGGCTGGTTCCGGCTCTTGTATTGTATCGCCCGGTTCTGGCGCCGCCCCTCGTCGCCGGCCAAAAAAAGGACGCATCCCCCACAAGGAGATGCGTCCTGTCGTTTCGAAGATTCGGAATTATTCGGCGACCTCTTCGAACTGGTCCTTGCCGACGCCGCATACGGGGCAAACCCAATCATCGGGAATATCCTCGAACGACGTTCCGGGGGCGATACCACCATCGGGATCGCCGACTGCGGGGTCATAAACCCAGTCGCAGACAGTGCAACGATACTTTTTCATCTTTTTGTCTTTTTTAGAAATGTGAATAAAGGGTTTTTATGCAAATTGACTGCCGGAATCACTCCGGCCGGTTTTTCGGTCTCACGCTTGGCTCCGCGTGTCGTTCGTCACCGTATCGCGGTTCAGTCTTGCGGTTGCCGCTCTTCGCTGGTTCTGTCTTGCGGTTGCCGCTCTTCGCCGGTTCTGCTCTTTTGGGTGCCGGCCGCGTTGTCCTCCTTCCCGTTCCCGCTCACCTGGCTGCGGATCTCCTCGTGAACGCTCTTCGCATTGCCGTTCGCTCCGTTGCCGTTCTCCTCTTCTTCCTTTTCTTCCTCCTCTTCTTCTTCCTCCTCTTCATCGGGACGGTTTCCTCCGGGCGGGGTCAATTCGGCCACCAGCCGATCGGCATCCGTGCACGAAACGTAGAGCCGGTCCTCATAGATGTCGGTGATCTCGACGAAGTTGCGCCACTCGGAGGCGTAGATCCTGACGCGGTCCAGACGTCTCAGATCGAGGAAGTGGCCGTAGTAGCCGAAGAATCCGTATCCGCCGAAGATGGGGATCATCCACTTCATGCGGCGATTTTCGACCCGGCGGACCGATGCGATTTCGTTGCGGCGGATCTCGGTGATGTCGAGCAGACAGCGGATCTCGACGCGGTCGTCCATGACGACGATCTTGCGCGGGATCGAGAGGGCCATCAGGGCGATGAGGGCCACGATGAACGAGGTGAACCACGCCGAGAGATACCCGCCCTCATAGAGGTGGTAGAGCAGCCACCCGAGCAGGACGATGACGATCAGATAGATGACCGAGACGTAGATCGTGCGGCGGGGAAAGCGGTATTTGTAGATGCTCTGCATGGTTGTTCGGCGGCGTTGCGGTTTTCGCGCGGACTCACTCGTCGGCCGTCACCTCTTCGCGTGCGGCGAGGAGGGCTTCGGCGATGGTGAAGTCATCGGGGGTGGTCAGTTTGATGTTCGAGCGTTCGCCCGGGGCGAGCGAGACGGGGTATCCGGCGGCCTCGACAACCGAGGCGTCGTCGGTGAATTCGCTGCGGAACTCGACACCGTAGGCTTCGCGCAGCAGCCAGCTCCGGAAGACCTGCGGGGTCTGGACGATGCGCAGCCGACTGCGGTCGACCGGGTGCGAACGGGGATCCTCCTTCGCCTCTTCGCCGGCCTCGATTTCGCGGAACGAATCGACGGCTCCGACGACGGGGATGGCGGCTCCGTAGCGGGCGGCGGTCTCGACGACGCCGCGGATCATTGCGGCCGATGCCAGCGGGCGCACGCCGTCCTGCACGGCGATCAGATCGGGATCGCTCTTCAGGGCCTGCAGTCCGCAGCGCACCGAGTCGAACCGTTCGCGGCCGCCCTTCACGACGCTGTGGCGGGCGACGTTGAACCGTGCCCGGTAATCCTCCCAGAAGGCGATGTGCTCTTCGGGGAGTACGACGACAATCTCGGCGCCGCGCAGCGCCAGGGCGAAGTTGTTGATCGTGCGGGCCAGCACGGGCTGTCCGCCCAGCAGCCGGAACTGCTTGGGCAGTCCGCCGCCCATGCGGCGTCCGCTGCCGCCGGCGACGATGATGACTCCGATCCGTTGTTCCATGGCCTTGCGGGGATTTATTTGCGGTTGCCGTCCGACGCCTCCGCAGCGGCTTCCGCAGCCGGAGCCGCCGGTCCGGCCGGCAGCGTCAGCGAGTCGAGTTGCGTGATGCGCTCTTCGGGTTTCACCTCGCCATTGAGTTCGGCGGTGATGCGGTCGCGGACATATTCAAACAGCGGTCGATTCTCCTTCGAGATGGGTTCGGCGGGCTCCGAGGGGACCTTCAGCGGGTCGATCGGCGTGCCGTTTTTCCAGATCCGGTAGTCGAGGTGGGGACCCGTCGAGGCGCCCGTCGAGCCGACGTAGCCGATCAGCTGTCCCTGCGAGACGCGCGAACCCTTCGAGATGCCCTTGGCAAAGCGGCTCAGGTGGAGATATCCGGTCTGGAGGTTGCCGGCGTGCTTGATCTTGAGGGTGTTGCCGCCACCGCCGCCCCAGCCCTTGAAGATCACCACGCCGTCGGCCACCGCATGGACGGGCGTCCCCTTCGGGGCGGCGTAGTCGACACCCGTGTGGGGCCGGTAGACCTTGTAGATGGGGTGCTTGCGGGCGTAGGTGAAGCGCGAACTGATGCGCGAGTACTTCAGCGGGGCCTTGAGCATCTGTTTGCGCAGGCTGCCGCCGTCGGCCTCCCAGTACTGGATCTTGCCCCCCTGGCGGAAGGGGATGGCGTAGAACTCCTTGCCGCTCTGGGTGAACTTGGCGCCCCAGATGCGTCCGATGCCGACCGAAACGGTGTCGTCGATGAAACGCTCGTCGTAGATCACCGTGAAGCTGTCCCCCTTCTGGATGCCGAAGAAGTCGACCGTCCACTGGTAGATATCCTCCAGATCGGCGGCCAGGGCGTAGGGGAGATTCTGCTCCATGATGGCGCCCCAGAGCGAGGAGTTGATCACGGCGCTCTTCTTCGTGCGGCGCAGGGTGTACTCCTTGCAGTCCTTGCGGATCGAGACCGAGTCGTTGTCGTGGAATCCGAAGACGACGTAGTCGGTCATCGAGGTCTCGTAGGCGAGCCAGTCGAGATGCGGGGCGTAGAGCGAGTCTTCGTGGATGAAGGCGGTGTACTTGTGGCCGGCGCGGATGTTGCGCAGGGGGAAGATGTCGCCGGCGGCCTTGTCGAGGCGGTCGACCGCGAGGGCCGAGATGCCGTACCGGTTGAGGATTCCGCCCATGGTCTCGCCGCTGCCGACCTCACCGACTTCGGTGCGGTAGTCGTCGGCGTTGATGCCGTAGAGGAGGTTCTGCGGGGCTTCGGCCTCGGCGGTTTCGGACTCTTGGGCGGCATCGTGTCCGCAGGCGGCAGCTCCGAGAAGGAGCAGGGCGCATATGGTTGTTTTCAGATTCTTCATAGTCGAGACAAAGGTAATAAAAAAAACGGAACGCGGGGTGTCGTCCGGCGGCTTTTCGCAGGCCGGGATCGAAAAGTCCGGCCCGTTCCCAATCTAACGGATTCGGTGCGGGTTTTGGTATTAGCAGGGTCAAATTGGTGCGTATTTTGCAGTTCGGAACCAGATTTGCGGTGTCCGGTTTGGCGATCCGGATAATAATTGTTACCTTTGAAGGTTAACTGCTCAAACCGGTGTAGAATGATGCTCAAATGCCTGCTCGCTCCTGCGGCTTTCCTCTATAAAATGGGGGTGACGCTTCGTCACCGCCTCTTCGACTGGGGCATTCTCAAGAGCGAGAAGTTCGACATACCGATCATCTGCATCGGCAATATCACCGTCGGCGGTACGGGCAAGACCCCCATGGCGGAGATGATCATCGGCTACATGTCGCAGATGCATCGCGTGGCGCTGCTCTCGCGCGGCTACGGACGCCGCACGAAGGGCTACATCGAGGTGCAGTGCGACTCGCGCTACCGTGACGTGGGGGATGAACCGCTGCAGATCAAGCTGAAGTTCCCCGATACGGTGGTCGTGGTGTGCGAGAAGCGGGCGGAGGGGATCCGCCGCATCCGGGCCGAACACCCCGAGGTGGACCTCATTATCATGGACGACGGCTTCCAGCACCGCTACGTCGAGCCGAAGATCAACGTCGTGATGATCGATGCCACGCGCCCCGTGCAGCACGACCGGATGCTGCCGGTGGGGACGTTGCGCGACCTGCCCGAGGAGTTGCACCGGGCCCACTATTTCATCGTGACGAAGTGCCCCGAACACATGGCGCCGATCGACCGGCGGATCCTGTGCAAGGTGCTGATCCAGGTGGCCTACCAGCGGGTCTACTTCACGCGTTTCGAGAGTTTCATGCCGCGGCCGCTCTATGCGGACGAGGCCCCGGCGGGATCGCTCGCTGCGGGCTGTGCGGTGATCGCCCTGTCGGGCATCGGCAATCCGAAGCCCTTCCTGCAGTCGCTGCACAGCCGTTACCGGGTGGTTGCCGAGATGACGCTCGACGACCATCACGTCTATCGGGTGCGGGACATGACGGCGCTGAAGACGCTGCTCGAACACCATCCGGGGGCGGTGATCGTCACCACGGAGAAGGATGCCGTGAAGATGACCAACCGTGCCAAGGTCCCCGAGCAGGTGCGCCGGGCGCTCTACTACCAACCGATCAATATTTCATTCATCGAAGATTCGGCAACGGATTTTCTGCAAAAACTGGAACAAGATGTTAGAGGAAATTAAACGGACCGCCGCCTTCATCAAGGCGCAGACCGACAACTTCGCGCCCGAGGTGGGCATCGTGCTGGGAACCGGCCTGGGCGGTTTCGCCGACGGGATCAAAAAGGCCTACACGTTGGAATACAAGAATATCCCGGGATTTCCGGTCTCGACGGTCGAGGGGCACAAGGGGTGCCTGATCTTCGGCGAGGTCGAGGGGCGCAGGGTGGTGGCCATGCAGGGCCGCTTCCACTACTACGAGGGCTATACGATGCAGCAGGTGACCTTACCGATCCGGGTGATGCAGCAGCTGGGCATCCGCTGGCTCTTCGTGTCGAACGCCTCGGGCGGTATCAACCCGACGTTCCGCGTGGGCGATCTGATGGTCATCACGGACCATATCAACCTGATGCCCAATCCGCTCATCGGCCGGAACCTCGAGGAGCTGGGGCCGCGCTTCCCGGACATGCACAACTGTTACGACCGGGAGCTGATCGCCGCGGCGACGCGCATTGCCGAAGAGGAGAATATCAAGCTGCAGTACGGCGTCTATGTCGGCGGTACGGGCCCGACGTTCGAGACGCAGGCCGAGTACCGCTATTTCAAGGTGATCGGCGGTGATGCGGCGGGGATGTCGACCGTTCCGGAGGTGATCGTGGCGCGTCACATGTCGATCCCGGTCTTCGGGGTCTCGGTGATCACGAACTGCGGACTTTCGGACGAGGTGGGCGACCACGAGGATGTGCAGCGCCAGGGCCGCAAGGCCGGTGTGAAGATGGAGCTGCTCTTCAAACGGATGATTAAAGAACTGAAATAATGGTAAACAAGGTAATCTTGATCGGCAACGTGGGCATGGACCCGGAGGTGCGCACCGTGGAGGGCGGCGCGAAGGTGGCCCGCGTGCGTCTGGCGACGACCGAGCGGCTCTACGACCGCCAGTCGGGCGAGACGAAGGAGCACACCGAGTGGCATACGATCACGCTGTGGCGGGGTCTGGCCGACGTGGTGGACCGCTACGTACGCAAGGGTTCGCAGATCTACGTCGAGGGGCGCCTGCGCACCCGCGAGTGGATGGACAAGGACAACAACAAACGCTATACGACAGAGATTCTGGCCGATACGATGAATCTGCTGGGGCGTCGGTCGGACAATCCGGCGTCGGACGGCCCGCGCCAGGGCGGCTATCAGCAGAGTGGCTACCAGCAAGGCGGTTATCAGCAGTCGGGGGCTCAGCAGGGCGGTTACCAACAGCCGGGTGGTTACCAGTCGGCTCCGCAGGCTGGTGGATATCCGGGCGGTATGCCGGGTGGAGCCGCATCGGGCGGCTATCAGCAGCCGCAGCCTGCACAGCAGCCGGCACCCGAAACGCCGGCCGACGATCCGGATGATCTGCCGTTCTGACCGGAGGGCAGATTCAGTTCGGCTGGGGCGGATCCTTTTGGCTGGGGCAGATTCAGTTCGGCTGGAGCGGATTCTGTTCGGCAGGAGACGGATTCCGTTCGGCGGGGCAGATTCTGTTCGACTGAAGACGGATTCCATTCGGGTGGGAGGGATCCTGCCTGGGTTTCGCCTGAAAGACATCGGAGATCACACCGTGTTCCAGCGGCAAAAGACAACCATCAACCCCTGTTCCTTTCGGAACGGGGGTTTTTTATCGGGTCAGCGGTTGAGCCACTGCCGGAAATCCTGCACACGGTCGGTGCTGACCAGCGTCTCTTCTCCGTCGGCGGGGGGCGGTGCGAGGATCACCTTGATGCGGCTGCCCGAATAGCGGATCATTTCGCGGATGGCCTCGAACGAGATGATGAAGCGGCGGTTGATGCGGAAGAAGAGGCGCGGCGGGAGCTTTTCGGCAACGTCGGAGAGAGTACGGTCGAGCGGATAGTCCTTTCCGTCGTGGGTGATGAGGTGGAGATAGCGGCCGTCGGTCATGAAGTAGGCGATCTCGGAGATGGCTACCGACCGCATCCGGGCACCCATCTGCACCAGAAACCGCTCCTGATAGGTGGGCTCGGCGCCCTGCGTCGGCAGCGTGTTGGGACCTGCATTCGGAGCCGCTGCAGCGAGCAGCCCCAGTTTGTCGATGGCCCGACGGAGATCCTCGCGTCCGAAGGGCTTGAGCAGATAGTCGATGCCCTTGTTTTCGAAGGCCTTGAGGGCGTAGTTGTCGTAGGCGGTGATGAAGATCACCGGGACGTTGACGGCCACGCGGCGGAAGATGTCGAATCCGTTTCCGTCGCCCAGGTGGATATCCATGAAGATCAGATCGTGGTCGACGCGGGCAACGACCTCTGCGGCCTCGGCCACCGAGGTGGCCGTGGCAACTACTTCGATATGGGGAGCCACCTCGGCGAGCGTGTTGCGCAGCTCGGTGATCGAGAGGGGCTCGTCCTCGATGATAATGGCTTTCATGGCGCGTAAAATTACAAAAAAAAGAGTCCGGTGCAAAAACCGGACTCTTTTCGTGAGGGGAGGATAGCTCCCGGACGATACTCCGAGCAGCCGCCGATCGGCATCGGAGAGCGCACCCCCGACTGTCTGGCGGCATTCCCGGACGACCTGTCCCCCCCGGACCGTTCGGCAGCCCCCTTCCGACCGTTCGGCAGCCCCCTTCCGACCGTTCGGCAGCATCCTTTCGACCATTCGGTGGTATTACCGACCGGCCGGGGGCACCACCTACCGGAGATAGCGGCTCTCCGTCGGGATCAGTCGTTCAGATTGGGGTTGCTGTTGACGGCCGACTGCGGGAAGGGGAGCGTGTAGCGCGAATCGTTCGCGCTGAGCGTGTAGGTCGAACCCTCGTAGTGCTTGGTGATGGCGGGACGGGTCGTGCGGCGCAGGTCGAACCAGCGGTGCCCCTCCATCAGGAACTCGCGGGCGCGTTCGTCGGCCACCTCGCTCCGCAGCGCTTCGGCCGTCATCGCCCCGACGCGGCTCCGCTGCGCCTCCATCGCCTCGGGCTTCATGCGCCGCACCTGCAGATCGAGCAGATACTGCCGGGCCTGCTCCAGCTCCGCGGGGAGATACGACCCGGCTTCGGCGGCGATCAGGTAGATCTCGGCCACGCGGATCGACGAACGGTCCGACGATGAACGGTCGACGCCGAAACCCTTCTGCCCGGCCTGGTCGCCGCTGAGCGTGATTTCGCGCAGGAAACTGCGCCGGCAGTCCTTGTCGGCGTCGAGCAGCCCGACCATCCGCTCCGAGAGGACGCAACCCTTCACGAGGTCGCCGCTGGCGTAGGAGAACGGGCGGTCGAGGGCCAGGATGGCCTCCGGCGAATCGGCCTTCCAGGGGCGTATGGTCTGCTCGCCGAGGGTGTTCAGATCGAGCAGTTCGTACTTCGGGATCAGCGTCACGGCGGTGTCGAAGGCCTCCTGCCAGCGCTGCATGTAGAGCAGCACGCGGGCCTTGAAGGCGGCCAGCGCATCGAGCGAGAAGCGGTAGTTGCGCGTGGCGTCGGGCTGCTTCTCGACGCTCATCAGCTGTTCGGCCTCGGCGATGTCGGCGAGGATCGACTCGTAGACGGCCGCGACGTTGGTCGGACGGTAGGCCTGCTCGATGTCGATGTGGTCCGAGAGGGCGATGCCGCGATCCGTCGGGGCCGTCTCGGGGTCGTAGGGGCGGGCGTAGAGATTTACCAGCTCGAAGTGGTTGAAGGCCCGCAGGGCGTAGGCCTCGCCGAGGATCTGCTCCATGGGTTCGCCGGCATCGTCGACATCGGCGCCGCGGATGTTCTCGATCACGGCGTTGGCGTAGAACATCGACTGGTAGAAGTACTGATAGGGGTACTCCTGCATCTGGCTGCCGTACTGCCACGTGAAGTTGTATCCGAGCGGCACGACCTCGCTGACGTTCCAGAAGGCCCCGGCATCGATGGCCGCGACCTCGTCGGAGAGCAGCGCCGTGAACGAACGGGCCGAGGCGAAGGGGTAGGCGTTGTAGCCGCTGGTCATCAGGGCCCGGAACTCGGAGGTCTTGTGGGGGATGACCTGCCCGACGGGCTCGATCTCGAGGTAGTTGCAGGCGCTCAGCGAGAGGGCTGCCAGGAGGATATATGCGGTTTTTTTCATCGTTCGGAGGGGTTTAGAAGGTGATGTTCAGACCGACGGAGTAGCTGCGGGCCATGGGCTGGGCGTAGATGTTGCCGTAGGTCTCGGGATCGAAGTAGCCGTCGTAGTTCGAGGCGATGACAAAGGGGTTGCGGGCCTCGAAGTGCAGGCGCAGCGAGGCCATGTGCAGCCGTCGCGAGATCCGCTCGGGGAAGGTGTATCCGAGACGGATGCTGTTGACACGCAGGTAGTTGATCTTCCGGTACCAGATGTCCAGACTCTGGAAGAGGCTGTTGCCGCCCCAGGCGTCGCTCTGGTCGAGGATCCAGTAGTAGGCGCGGTAGGGGTCGGGATTTTCGTCCCAGCTTCCCCAGGCCGAGCCGTCGCTCTGCAGGCTGCCGGTCAGGGCGGGGTAGATGCCCGCGGGGTTCGACGGCGACCAGATCTGCTGCACGTCGGTGGAGGTGTTCTGCCCGGGGCTGGTCTTGTGGGGCGTGTAGAAGGGGGTCTCCTTGACCAGCTGCCCGAAGACGAAGTTGCACGAAACGGTCAGATCGAACCCGCGATAGGTGAAGCGGTTGTTGAAACCGCCCGTCAGATCGGGGTTGAGCGAGCCGATGTAGGAGAGACGTCCGCGGACGTCGCTCTGCGACTGGTCCATCGCCGGGCCGTACTCGAAGTACTCCGGGATGCCGAGCCCCCAGGGGTCGGACTGCTCGATGCGGAAGTTGACGAACTCCTGCAGCGAGACGCGCCGTCCCTCCTTCCAGAACATCGGGATGCCGTGTTCGTCGAGTCCGGCGGTGCGCAGGGCGAAGACCGCCCCCGAGGAGTATCCCTCGAGCGAGGGTGTCCAGCTGTTTTCGTCGATGAGCACCCGTTCGACGCGGTCGGTGTTGCGGGCGAAGTTGAGCTGGGTCTCCCAGCGGAAGTTGCGCGTGCGGATGTTCACGGTGTTGATCGAGAGTTCGACGCCGCGGCTCGAGATCTCGCCGTAGTTGCTCGACGTGGTGGTGAAGCCCGTCTCGGAGGGGATCATCCGCGAGGTGATCAGGTCGCGGCTGCGGCGGCCGTAGAGCTCGAAGGTGAATCCGATGCGGTTGTCCAGGGCGGCGAAGTCGAGGGCCGTGTTCCACGAGTAGGTGGTCTCCCAGCGCAGGTTCTGGTTGGGGGGCGAGCTGACGTTGATGCCGTCCTCGTTGACGCCGCCCGGGTTGCGGATGACCCACGTGCCGAGGATGTAGGGCGAGGTCGTGCGGTCGATGTTTCCCTGGGCGCCGTAGGAGAGGCGCAGGCGGAGGTTGTCCAGCCAGCGGACCTCGCGCAGGAAGGCTTCGCGGTTGATGTTCCAGGCTCCGGAGATCGACCACATGGGGTTGAACTTGTACTTGGGGTCGACGCCGAAGAGGTTCGTGCCGTCGTAGCGCATCGACCCGAAGAGCGTGTAGCGGTTGTCGAAGGTGTACGAGGCGGTGAAGAGGTAGGAGAGGTAGCGGTTCTCGTAGAACGACTTCTGATACTGCCTGAAGTAGGAGCTGTTGGCCAGGTTCGAGCCGCTGTCGCCCGCCGGGAAGACCATCGGTTCGTTGGTCATCGTGCGGGGGTCGTAGCCGAAGCCCTTGGTGTGGATCGAGGTGTTGGTCGTTCCGCGCATCTCGAGACCGGCCATCAGATCGAGTTCGTGTCTTTCGGCGAAGGTCCCCGCATATTCGGCCTGCGCCTTCCAGGTGTACTGCGAGAGGTCGGCATTCCAGTTCTGGATGATGCCGCCCTGGGGCATGTAGGTGACGCCGTCGACCACCGAGTAGAGGGCATACTTGCGGGTGAAGTAGGTATCCTCGCGGGCCATCTTTTCGGTAGCCGAGTTGTCGACCTGCAGACCGAACTGCGTGTAGAGGCGCAGCCCCTCGACGGGACGGTAGTCCAGGTCGAAGATCGTCTTCATCGAGCGCGTGCGGAGCATGTACTCCGTATTGGCACGCTCCTCGAGGATGTTGAAGTCGATCGAGTGGCTGTTGTCATCCTGGTAGACGTTCATGTCGGGGTCGTAGGCATAGCTGCCGTCGGCGTTGCGGGCGCTGAAGTAGGGGTTGACCGTGCGGCTGTAGCGCGAGGGGTTGGCCATCACGTCGATGTCCGAGACGTAGGAGTCGTTGCGGTTCTGGCCGACGAAGACCGAGGCCCCGAGGCGCAGATTCTTCAGCAGGTCGAAATCGGTCTTCATCGTGAGGTTCAGCCGTTCGAATCCGGTTCCGACCGTCGCTCCCTGCTCGTTGTAGTAGCCGCCCGAGAGGTAGTAGCTGGCGCGGTTGCCGCCGCCCGAGACATTGAAGCTGTACTGCTGGTTGAGCGCGACCTGGTAGATCTCGCGTCCCCAGTCGGTGTCGTCGGTGCGCAGGGCGTCGATCGCCCGGCGGGTTTCGGGCGAGAGGGCCTCCACGCCGCCCTGCCGCAGTGCGGCCCGTTCGCCGGAGCGGTCCAGAATGCGGGCCACGCCGCCCATCGACGAGAGATAGTTCAACCGTCCGTTGGCGGCCAGCGCCAGCTCGAAGTCGACCTTCTGCGAGGCGTTCATCAGGTTCAGCCGCGAGAAGTCGGGACGGTCGGTGACGAAGAGCGACGCCGTGACATTGACGCGCGTGGGCTGGTTGCGGGCCCCCTTCTTGGTGGTGATGACGATCACGCCGTTGGCGGCCCGGGCACCGTAGATGGCCGTGGCGGCGGCATCCTTCAGCACGGTGATATCCTCGATGTCGGCGGGGTTGAGCCCGGCGATCGAGAGGTTGTAGAGGTTGTCGATGTTCTCCTTGGAGGACCAGTCCGAGGGGATGTCGTTGCCCTCGAGGGGGATTCCGTCGAGGACCCACAGCGGGTCGGTGTTGCCGTTGAGCGTCACCGTGCTGCGGATCTTGACCTTGCTGGCGCCGCCCGGGGCACCGGTCGTGGGGGTCGACGTGAGGCCGGCGATCGACCCTGAGAGCATCTCGTCGACGCTGGCCACGCCGTCGCGCGCGATGTCCGACATGCGGACGTTCGAGATCGACGAGGTGAGTTTTCGCTTTTCGATGCGCTGGTATCCGGTCACGACGACGGCATCGACCTGGTTGGCCGACGGGACGAGGCGGACGGTGAACTCGCTCCGACCGGCGATGTCGACGGTCTGGGGTTCGTAGCCGAGGTAGCTGACGACGACCTTGCGGACGCTCACGGGGAGGGTGAATTCGAATCGGCCCTCGTCGTAGGCGATGGTTCCCTGCGGATTGTAGTCTTTGGCCTGGGTCTCTTCGGGGGCGATGAAGACGGTGGCCCCGACCAGGGGGCCGTCGTCGGTCTGGTCGAGGACGCGGCCGGTGATCGTCCGGGTCTGCTGTGCGAAGAGGGCAAGCGGGGCGATCAGTACGAGTGACGTAAGGAATCGTTTCATGAATGGTGAGAGTATATAAGTGTTTTTATCGCTTTTGTGTGGATTCGGAGGCGGATCGGATGCATCGGATTTCGGATTGTAACCGCCGATACCCTCCCCCGAAAGTCGGGCAAAGCCGTCTTTCCGGGGTCGGAAGACGGCTTTGCGGCTCGGTTCTTACAACATTCTCAGGGCCTCCCTGAGCCTCAGTTCGAGATCCCGGTAGTGGTTTCTCGTGGCGGTGTCGCCGCTCTGCAGCCGACTCTGGACGATGCCGAGCAGCCGTCGCATCTCGGCGCGTTTGGCCGAGGTGGTCTCGCTCACGCGCTGCATCAGGTCGTAGCTGCGCTGCGTGTCGATGCCCAGCTCCTCGGGGCGGGGCAGGTGTTCGAGCCGCACCTCGGGGCTCTCGACCATCAGCCGGCAGCCGCACGCCGCATCGTGTCCCGCGCCGTCATGCAGCGTGGCGCCCATCTTCGTGGTCTTCACCATGGTGAGGTTCGACGAGACGATCAGCGCATCGACGTAGTTCTTCTGGCTCATGCGCTCGTAGAGCGAGAGGCTACGGCCCCCCGGGCGGAGGAAGACGGCACGTGTGATCTGGTCGAGCATCTCCTCGGGCGAATAGGTCTGCGGGCCGCGTCCGTGACGGGCCTCGGCCTCGTACATGCGGAGCATGCGCCGCTCGGCCAGCAGTTCGTAGTAGACCTTGTACTGCAGGTCGCGGGCGAAGTTGTAGGGGGCATACTCCATCTGTCCGAAGGGCGACGAGCGGTGGGGATAGCTCTTGTCCCAGGCCTCGGCGCCGAAGAGCCATTCGGGCAGCAGGAAGACCTCGTCGATGAGGTACTGGACGCTGCGGCGCTGCATCTCGGCCGGAACCGGTATGTAACGGTCGATGTCGTGGCCGGCGACCACCTGGTTGAGGTAGAAGCCGCCGACGTTGCTCTTCACGTGGTCGGCGTAGGTCAGCCACTGGAAGACGATCGACATGAGGAACCGCCCCGCCTCGTACTGGAGTTCGCCCTCGCGGTCGGTCCACTCGGCGACGTGGGGGATGATCCGCCGCAGGTTGGCCAGACCGTACTGGCTGGCGCGCACGGCATCGTCGCCCAGATCCTCCGACTGCGAACGGGGATCGATCCCCTCGCGCGACTGCTCGCCGTACCAGTATTCGGGGTCGTTCTCCTTTTCGCGCAGCCAGGCGTTCAGCGTCGGCAGCTCGTCGTGGGGATCCTCAACATCGAGCCAGCGGTATCCCCAGCGGATGGCGTGGCGGTCGTAGGGTCCGATCTTCGGGGTGAGCTGCGTGACGCCGTCCTCGGGCTGGGCCACGTAGTTGAAGCGGGCGTAGTCCATGATCGAGCTGGCCGTGCCGTGGGCATCGGTGTAGCTCTTCGAACGGAGCGAGTCGACCGGTACGGAGTACGACGCCCCGAAGTTGTGCTTCAGACCGAGGCTGTGGCCCAGTTCGTGCGACGAGACGAAGCGCACGGCGTTGCCCATGAGCTCCGTCGGGAGTTCGTTTCCGCGCGCACGGGGGTCGACGGCGCCGGTCTGCAGCCGGATCCACGAGTGGAGGATGCTCATCACGTTGTGCCACCAGATGATGTCGGCCTCGATGATCTCGCCGCTGCGGGGATCGATGACCGAGGGACCCATGGCGTTGGCCAGCTCCGAGGCGGCGTAGGTGACCACCGAGTAGCGGACGTCGTCGATGTCGAAATCGGCCTCGTCGTCGGGACCGACCTCGCGGGCCTGGATGGCATTCTTGAATCCGGCGGCTTCGAAGGCCTCCTGCCACTCCTCGATGCCGCGCTTGATGTAGGGCACCCAGACGGGGGGCGTGGCGGGGTCGATCCACAGTACGATGGGCTTCTGCGGTTCGACGAGTTCGCCGCGCTTGTAGCGTTCGACATCCTCGGGACGGGGCTCCAGCCGCCAGCGGTTGATGAAGGCGCGCTCTTCGGCCTTCTGCTGCGTGTCGTTGAAGTAGAGGTGGGCGATCTCGAAGTAACCCACGCGGTCGTCGGCGAAGCGCGGGCGCATCGGTTCGCGGTCGAGCAGCACCAGATTCGAGGTGACCTCGACGCTCAGCGGAGTCGGTTCGGGCTCGTCGCCCGACTGGCTCCCCGAGAGGAGCGACTTGACGACGATGTTCTCGGGGAACGACTTGACGGATTCGATTTTCGAGAGGTCGCGGTTGACGCTGCCCGTGCGAAGCGATCCGAAGAGGTCGTTGAAGCTCTTCTCGCTGCCGTCGAAGACCTTGTTGATCTTCACGACGACGGCCGTCGAATCTTCGTTGTAGGCCTCGATCGGGAACTGTTCGATAACCGATTCGCGGTAGTTGTCCTTCACCGAGCGGGCGATGCGGTCCCCCTTCCGGGCCGAGATGCGGGGGTCGTAGGTCGCCACCCACACCTTTTTATAAAGCGTATCCTTGTGGAAACGGATGAGCTTCTCGCCGAATCCCATGCCCTTGTTGATTCCGGCATCGTTCAGCGCATAGGGGACCCCCGAGATCTTGTTGACGACCAGCATGTCGCGGCCCAACAGCGAATCGGGGATCTCGAACCAGATGTCGGTTCCCTTGCGGTGGACGTTGAACACGCCCTGATCCGTGACGGCGCCGTCGAGCAGTTTGTCATAGGCGCTCTTCTCCCGGCTGACCGAATCGGCCTTTTCCGTGGCTTCGAGTTTTCGGGCCTTGCGTGACGGACGCTTGCGGGCCTCGGCGGGCGCCGTGGCGAGCAGCAGCAGCGCCGTCAGGGCAATGACCGGTCGGATAAATCCTCGTCTGTTCTTCATCTTTTGCGTAAACTTTTAGGTGCAGGCCGCATGCCCGCACGTTGCAATAATAAAATTTATCTTTCTTCTGGGAAAATCGAGGGAGGCGAATGCCCGAATCGGGGGTGTGAATGGCGCAATCGGGTGCCTGATCCTTCCGGCAACCGTGCGCTTCCGGCAGCCGGCATCTCAACGGTCCCTACCTCCCGATGACCGTTCCTTCGGCAGTCGGCGTCTCAACATCCCCGCTCCTTCGTCGGTCGGCGCCTTTCCTTCGGCATCTTGTCTCCTGCGCGTTACTCCTCGGCCGGGAGCAGCGGGAGACGGCAGCGGAAGAGACCGTCGCAACTCTCGATGACAGGCTCCCTGTCGGTGTGGAACCGGTAGACCGAGCGGATACGTTCCAGCCCGACGCCGAGCGACTCCGCATCCCCGTCGTCACGCGGCGTGAGGTTGTTCTCGATGACGAGCCATTCGCCCTCGGTGCGGATCTCGATCCGCAGCGGGTTGCGATCCGAGATGCGGTTGTGCTTCACGGCGTTCTCGACCAGCGTCTGGAGGCTCATCGAGGGGATCCTTCGCCGGCCGAGTGCCGGGTCGACCTCGATGCTCAGCATGAGGCTCTCCCCGAAGCGGATCTTCTGCAGAGAGAAGTACTGCCGCGTGAAGTCGATCTCCTCGTCGAGTGTTGCGAGCACCTGTTTGCGGCGCTCGAGCACTCGGCGGTAGACCCGGGCGAGGGTGAGGGTGAATTCGCGGGCCTCGTCGGGGTTGCAGCGGATCAGGGCATAGAGCGAGTTGAGCGAGTTGAAGAGGAAGTGGGGATCGATCTGTTCGAGCAGCTGCTGCAGCTGCAGCTGGGCCGACTCCTGCTCCGTGCGGCGGCGCAGGTCGTATTCGCGCCGCCAGCGCCGCTGCGCCACGACCAGCAGCACGGCGAAGAAGAGCACCGAGCCGAGGGCCGTGAGGATCGTGTAGAGGTGAAAGTCGTCGATCTCCTGCTCGATGACCAGACGGGGGATCCCCACGGCGGCAACCCACCGTTCTCCGGCCACTTCGATCGGATAGTAGATCCGTTGTTCGGCCACTCCGAGGTAGTCGCTCTGCGCGCTGGTGACGAGCGTACGCCCCGTCGAGCGGACTCGTCGGACGGCCTCGATTTCAGCCTCGTCACGGCTTGGCCGCCCCAGCCGCCCCGAATCGGGGTGGTAGACGATCACCCCTTCGGCATCGAACAGCGTGGCCGAACTGCGGCTGAGGGGATTCTGTTCGGTCATGCGAAGGTAGAACCTGTCGAGCGGGTAATCGACCCCGCAGAGGCGGCATCTGCCCCGGCGGTCCGTCACCCTGCGCACAAGCACCCAGCTGCCGTGGCCCCGCACCTCGAGAACGGCCGAGCGGACCGTGTCGTTTCTCGTTGCGTCGCACAGCCGCTGACGGTTGTTGTCGATCGTTTCCGTTGTCGCTTCCGCCTCGCGACCGTAGCGGCGGAGCGTCTTCCCGTCTGCGGCCGCGAACCAGAGGCTGCCGGCCTTGGCATCGGTCTCGAGCAGCGTCGAACAGAGAATCCGCAGTTCGTCCGGCGAGGCGTTGTCATGCGTGGCGACGTAGCGGGCCGAGGTCTCGAGCAGCTGCACCGAACGGTCGATTTCGCCCTGGAGCAGCAGCCAGTGCGATTCGCCGATCTGCGTCACGATGCGGTCGCTCATCTGCGCGGCCCGGCGGTTGATGACCCGCCCGGAGACGATGACTCCGGCGACGAGCAGCACCAGCAGTACGGCCCCCGTGACGAGCAGACGCCCGCGTTTATGCTGTTTTTTTCGGAACATTCAGGCTTTGGTACGCACTTTCATCCGTGCCCAGATGCACGGCGGAATCAGTTTCCACAAACCGACAAGCAGGGCATAACGCCGGTCGATCACCACCCTCCGCCGTGGTTTGCGGAGCACCTGCATGATCCGTCGGGCGACCTTTTCGGGCTGCATCAGCAGGGGGTAGTGTCCCGTTGCGGAGAGCAGCGGCGTGGCGACGAACCCCGGGCGGATATCCGTGAAGCGAATATCGTGCCCCTCCATGCGGGCCAGTTGCTCGAGGGCATCGAGATAGGTATTCTGCATGCGTTTCGTTGCCGAGTAGGCCGGAGCCGAACCCAGGCCGCGGGTTCCGGCGATCGAGGTGATGGCGACGATACGCCCTCCGCCGCGGCCGCGGAAGTAGCCGAACGCTGCGGTCACCATCCGCACGAACCCTTCGCCGTTGGTGCGTAACGTGGCCAGTTCGATATCGGGCCGCAGTTCGGTGTTTCGGCTGCCGATTCCCGACGAGTGGAAGTAGATGTCCATGCCGCCGAGGCGGTTGATCAGCCGGGCCAGATGTTCCGGAGCATCGTCGCGGGTGACATCCAACGGTTCGATTTCGACCTGATCAGGGGCTTCGGCGCGGAGTTTCTCGAGGGCCTCGATGCGGCGGCCGGCAGCCCCCACGCGCCAACCCTCACGGATGCAGAGTCGGGCGGTTTCGAGACCGAGGCCGGAGGTGGCTCCGACGATGACGATGCGTTTCATGGCGTTGTGGGGTTTGGTTTACGGGGGCAAGATACGACATGTCGCCGTGATTTGCAACTCCCGGCCCCGAAAACTGCTTGGCAAACGACCCTGTGTCCCTGCCCCGTCGGCTGCTTTGGCCATCAACCCGAGCCCGGAAATGGAAGATCTTCGCCACCGTTGGACTTTGTGTCCCGGACCCGCAGTCTGTTGCGGCAACTGACGACTCCCGGAAATGGAAGACCGCCGCTGCGGCAAACTCCGCAACGACGGTCTTCATGATGGAATCCGACGGGTTGGTCACACACTCGATTGAGGGGGCTCTTTGGTCGTTCTCTTCCGGGACTTTTCGGCTTTTCTCCTTTCCCTACTCGCTCTCCTCTCTCCTTGTTTTCTCCCCCCCCGGTTATTCGATCTCCTCGGGCCTATACTGCACGCACTCGATACCGACACGCCGCAGCAGATTGAGCCCCTCCTCCGAACGGTAATCTTCCGAATAGACAACACGCCTGATACCGGCCTGGATGATGAGTTTCGAACACTCGATGCAGGGGGCAGCCGTGATGTAGAGGGTGGATCCGTCGCAGTTGTTGGCCGACTTGGCCACCTTGGTGATGGCGTTGGCTTCGGCGTGAAGGACGTAGGGTTTGGTCTTTCCGGTTTCGTCCTCGCAGATGTTTTCGAAACCCGAAGGGGTTCCGTTGTATCCGTCGGAGATGATCATCTTGTCCTTGACGATCAGGGCCCCGACCTTGCGGCGGACGCAGTAGGAGTTTTCGGCCCAGATCCGTGCCATACGGAGATAGCGCAGATCGAGTTGGTGTTGTTTCTCTTCCTGATAACCCATAAGCAGGCGTTTGAAAGTTTTACGAACGGGACCGGGAGACCGCTTTGGAGACGGTCTCCCGGCCCGGAGTATGTTCGGATTGTGTCGTCGGGGAGTTCAGCCGCGGATCTTCGGAAACCGTTGCGGTTCCAACTCTCCGCGAATCGCTTTAGCCACTGCCCCTCGGAAACCTGTTGCGGCCCCGGTTCTCTGCAAGTCGTACTGGCAATGGACCCTCGAAAACCTGTCGCGGCCCCGGCCCTCTGCGAGTCGTACGGGCGGCGGACCCTCGGAAACTATCGCGGCCCCGGCCCCTCGGAAAGGGTTCTTTTAACCCCCCCTCCTAGAGACCCTTGCCGTGGCAGTTCTTGTACTTTTTACCCGAACCGCAGGGACAGGGATCGTTGCGGCCGACCTTCTTCTCGGCGTGCATCGGCATGGGTTTCTGATGCTCCTGCTGTCCGGCCTGAGCCGCGGCCTGCATGCGTGAAGCCTGCAGCTTGTTGACGTCGATCTTGGCGCGGCGCTCCCGCTCCTGCTGGATGCGTTCACGCTCCTGCTGCAGCCGCTGTGCCTCCTCCGGACTCTGCTCGCGCACGGGAATGTAGGCGCGGTCGAGGATCGAGAGAACTTCGCGGTTGACCTTGACGAGCATCTTCGAGAAGAGGCCGAAGGACTCGAACTTGTAGATCAGCAGCGGGTCCTTCTGCTCGTAGGTGGCGTTCTGGACGCTCTGGCGCAGGTCGTCCATCTCGCGCAGATGCTCTCTCCATGCGTCGTCGATCGTGGTGAACATCACCACCTTCGAGAATACCTTGTAGATTTCGGCACCGTCCGTCTCCTTGCACTTGCGGAGGTTGACCGGGATGTTGTATCCGAGGTGTCCGTCCGTGATCGGGAAGTAGATGTTCGAATCCAGTTGATCCTTGCGGTCCTCGTAGATGCGCTCCATGACGGGACGCACCGTGTCGGCCACGGCCTTTGCGCGGCGGGCATAGGTCTCCTTGAGGGCCTTGACGATCGCCTCGACCAGTTCGGCGGGCTTGGCCCCCTTGTAGGCGGCCTCGTCCATCGGCAGCTCGACGGCTACCTGACGGATCAGCTCCATGCGGAACTCCTCGTATTCGATGCCGCGGTTCTCCTCGACGAAGTTGTCGGCGAAGTCGTACATGATGTTGTTCAGGTCGATCTCGATGCGTTCGCCGTACAGGGCGTGGCGACGGCGCGTGTAGATCACCTCGCGCTGCGAGTTCATCACGTCGTCGTATTCGAGCAGCCGCTTGCGGATACCGAAGTTGTTCTCCTCGACCTTCTTCTGGGCGCGTTCGATGGCCTTGGTCATCATGCCGGCCTGGATCACCTCGCCCTCCTTCAGACCCATGCGGTCCATCATCGAGGCGATGCGGCCCGAGCCGAACAGACGCAGCAGGTCATCCTCGAGCGAGACGAAGAACTGCGACGATCCGGGGTCGCCCTGACGTCCGGCACGACCGCGCAGCTGACGGTCGACGCGGCGGCTTTCGTGGCGCTCCGTACCGATGATGGCCAGACCGCCGGCGGCCTTGACCTCGGGCGTGAGCTTGATATCGGTACCACGTCCGGCCATGTTCGTGGCGATGGTCACCTGACCCGAGCGGCCGGCTTCGGCAACGACCTGAGCCTCCAGGGCGTGCTGCTTGGCGTTGAGGACGTTGTGCTTGATGCCGCGCAGTTTGAGCATGCGGCTCAGCAGCTCGGAGATCTCGACCGACGTCGTACCGACCAGCACCGGACGGCCCTGGTCGACCAGGCGGACGATCTCCTCGATGACGGCGTTGTACTTTTCGCGCTTGGTCTTGTAGACGAGGTCCTGCTTGTCGTCGCGGATGACGGGGCGGTTGGTCGGGATCACCACCACGTCGAGTTTGTAGATGCTCCAGAACTCCGATGCCTCGGTTTCGGCCGTACCGGTCATACCGGCCAGCTTGTGATACATGCGGAAGTAGTTCTGCAGCGTGATCGTGGCGAAGGTCTGCGTGGCGGCCTCGACCTTGACGTGCTCCTTGGCCTCGATGGCCTGGTGGAGACCGTCCGAATAGCGGCGGCCTTCGAGGATACGGCCCGTCTGCTCGTCAACGATCTTGACCTTGTTGTCCATCACCACGTATTCGATGTCCTTCTCGAACATGGCGAAGGCCTTCAGCAGCTGGATCACCGTATGGACGCGCTCCGACTTGATCGAGTAGTCGTTGATCACGGCGTCGCGCTTGGCGGCCTTCTCTTCGGGCGAGAGGTTGCTCTTTTCGAGCTCGGCCACCTCGGCGCCGATGTCGGGCAGGACGAAGAAGCCGTCCTCGTTGAAGTATTTCGAGAGCACCTCATGGCCCTTGTCGGTCAGTTCGACGGAGTTCAGCTTCTCGTCGATGACGAAGTAGAGGTCGTCGGTGATCTCGGGCATGCGGCGGTTGTTGTCCTGCATGTAGACGTTTTCGGTCTTCTGCATCAGCGCCTTGACACCCTGCTCCGAGAGGTACTTGATCAGCGGTTTGTACTTCGGCAGACCCTTGTGGGCACGGTAGAGCTTGATGCCGCCCTCCTCGGTCTTTCCGGCCGAGATCAACTGACGGGCCTCGGCCAGCAGCTGCGTGACGAGGTTCTTCTGGAGGTTGTACAGGTGGTCGATCGCCGGGCAGTACTGCTCGAACATCTGGTCGTCGCCCTTGGGCACGGGGCCGGAGATGATCAGCGGCGTACGGGCATCGTCGATCAGCACCGAGTCGACCTCGTCGACGATGGCGAAGTGATGCTTGCGCTGAACGAGGTCCTTGGGCGAGGAAGCCATGTTGTCGCGCAGGTAGTCGAAGCCGTATTCGTTGTTCGTACCGAACGTGATATCGGCCATGTAGGCTTTCCGGCGGGCTTCGGAGTTGGGCTGCGTGTCGTCGATGCAGGCTACCGAGAGTCCGTGGAACTCGTACATCGGGCCCATCCACTCGGAGTCACGCTTGGCCAGGTAGTTGTTGACCGTCACCATGTGGACGCCCTTCTTGGCCAGTGCGTTGAGGAATACGGGCAACGTGGCGACGAGCGTCTTACCCTCACCCGTAGCCATCTCGGCGATCTTGCCCTGATGGAGCACCACGCCGCCGAACAGCTGGACGTCGTAGTGGATCATGTCCCACTTGACGTCGTTGCCGCCGGCCATCCAGTGGGTGGCGTAGATGGCCTTGTCGCCGTCGATGGTGACAAAGTCCTTCGTGGCGGCGAGTTCGCGGTCGAAGTCGTTGGCCGTGACGACCACCGTGTCGTTCTGGGCGAAACGGCGGGCCGTATCCTTCATGATGGCGAAGGCCTCGGGGAGGATCTGGTCGAGTTTCTCCTCGATGCGGTCGTCGATACGCTTGGTCGTATCGTCGATCTCCTTGGAGATCTTCTCCTTCTCGTCGAGCGAGGTTTCGGGTTTTTCGAGAGCGGCCTTCAGCTCGACGATGCGGGCCTCGTCGGCGGCGATGTAGTCGGCGATCTGTTTTTTGAGGTCCTCGCTGCGGGCACGGAGCTCGTCGTTCGAGAGGGCCTCGATCGACGGATATACGGCCTTGATTTTCTGCAGATAGGGTTCGATCAGTTTGCGGTCCTTGTCGGCTTTCGAGCCGAAGAGGGCTTTGATGATACTGGCAACTATATCCATACGGTTTGTAATGATTTCGTGCTTTTGTTTGTAAATCCTACAAAGATACTCATTTTTTGCAATTTGTCAATCTTCGGGGATTGTTTTTGCGATCCTTCGCCCGACGGGGCATTGCCGGCAGCGCCTCTCGGCACACCATTCGGTGGCCAGCTGCAGCAGGGCCTGCGATTCGAAGGCGTTGCGTGGGCGGATGCCGGCGGCGCTCCATTCGCGCATGTAGCGGTTGTCCTCGGCGGGGAGCTCCTCGAGCAGCGAGAGGGCGTTGTCGCGCAGCCGTTCGCTGGCGGTGTAGCTGCCGTAGGCGAACTGGAGCACGACGACGAGATTGATTCCGATGATGTTGGCCTTGAAGGCGCCGATGCGTTTGGGACGGGCGTCGCTTTCGGCGCCGGGGATGAAGTGGGTGCGCCAGTACTCCGAGGCCTCGATGCCGAAGAGCTCGCGCACATCCTTTTCCGAACGGCAGGCCATCGTCCGGTCCATCAGGAATTCGTCCCGGGCGAAGAATTCGGCGGCCTGGGCCAGCCGCAGGACGGGGTGGTTGGCGGGGCGGATCTCCGTGAGGGCCCACACCGAGGCATCCAGCGGCCGGATTTCGTACTTGGCGGCCAGGTGTTCGAAATTGCGGCGCAGGTTGAGCGTGTATTCGTCGTTGCGGTAGAGCTCCAGCAGTCCCGAGGCTCCGAAGAGCATCGCCTCGACGGCATGCGGGACGCGGCGTTCGCGCAGGACGATGCGGTAGGGGACCCTCCGCGCCAGTTCGAGATAGGCCTCCTGGTTGAGGCGGTCGCCCAGCGTGCGGAAGTAGAGCAGATAGAAGGTCTGGTTCCAGTTTTCAGCCGACTCCCTGTAGAGCGCCTCGACGGTGCGCATCTTGCGGCGCAGGCGGTCGAAGATCAGCGAGGTGAAGATTTCGGTCCGTTGCAGCGGTTCGAGGGCGGCCACAAAGCCGCCGCAGGCGTGTTCGCCGGCCCGGGCCTCGAGCCGTTCGATCACGCGGCGAGCCGCGAGGTCCGTGGTTCCACCCTTCGTATCGTCCATTCTCAGAGCATGTTGAGTTCCAGCAGCGCCTCTTCCGACATCATGCTCTTGTCCCACACGGGGTCGAACGTGAGAATGACGTTCACCGACTTGACCCCCTTGACCTTGGCGACCTGCTGGTTGACATCCTCGACGAGCATGTCGGCCATCGGGCAGTTGGGGGCGGTGAGGGTCATGCGGATCGTGGCCACGCCGTCGGGCGTGTAGTCGATTTCGTAGACCAGACCGAGATCGTAGATGTTGACCGGGATCTCCGGATCGTATATGTTCTTGAGTGTGGCGACGATCTCCTTTTCGACCTCAAGAATCTCTTCGGGTGTCATTTCGAATTGCGTTTTTAGTCTTTTTTCGGCTCTTCGGCCTCGACCTTCGTCTCGAAGGCCAGGGCATAGAGTCTCATCTGTTTGATCATGGCCACCAGACCGTTGGCGCGCGTGGGCGAGAGGTTGGCGCTCAGACCGATCCGGTCGATGAAGTAGAGGTCCGTATCGAGGATCTCCTTCGGGGTTCGTCCGTTGAGGACGCGGATCAGCAGGGCGATGATCCCCTTGGTGATGATGGCGTCGCTGTCGGCCGCATAGTATACGCGGCCCTGCTCCAGACGGGCGTCGACCCACACGCGCGACTGACACCCCTGGATGAGGTACTGTTCCGTGCGGTGTTCCGCGGCGATCGGCGGGAGCGTTTCGCTCAGGCTGATCAGATAGTCATACTTGTCGAGCCAGTCGTCGAATACCGAGAACTCCTCGATGATTTCCTCCTGAATCTTGTCCATATTGTTCGTAATTTTTCGTTTTTCGGATCAGAGGTCCACAATCTCCTCCAGCGGGCTGCCCTCCGAGGCGGCGGGTTCGCGCACGCCGGCCACACGGGCCAGTGTCGGGGCGATGGAGGTCATCTCCACGCTGCGGTTCACGCGCAGCGGTCCGGCCCCCTGGCCGTAGAAGATGAGCGGCACCTCGGTGTCGTAGCCGTACATCGATCCCGACATCGACCAGCAACGCTCCTGCTCCTCGATCCAGCCGGGCATCAGGTTGAGGATCACGTCGCCCGAGCGCCGCGGGTAGAAGCTGTTCTGCATCTTGCGGGCATATCCGCTGCCGAAGTAGCTCGTGCGCATGGCCGTGGCGGCCAGGGCGTGCGACACGCCGCTGAACTGCATGGCGAAGATGGCCACCTCGTTCTGCACCTCGGCCAGGTTCAGCCCGCGTTCGTAGATCAGGTTGTGGTTCAGCCAGAGGCTCTTGTCGCTGCAGGCCGTCACCCAGTTTCCCGATCCGTAGCGGACGTTGAGGAAGCCGTTGACGATCACCTCGAACTGGCGGCTGTTGAAGCGTTCGGCCACTTCGCGGCCGGCGTCGTACGAGGGGCTGGTGCCGTGGTCCGAGGTGACGACGACCAGCGCTTCGCCCTCCTTGACCTGTGCGAAGAGGAAGGTCAGAAAGTCGGCCAGATCGCGGTCGAGCCGGTAGTACATGTCCTCGACCTCGATCGATTCGGGACCGTAGGCCTCGGCGATGCGGCGCGACGGATCGAGACAGATGCTCAGCAGGTCGGGCGTCCGGTCATCCCCCAGCCGGTACTGGGCAATGACCTGTTTGGCGAGCCCCAGTACGGCGGTATTCCCGGCCGGCGTGTAGAGCAGCCGGTCGTAGTCGTTGGTCAGCTTCAGCCGCTCTTCGCCGTCGCGGTCCTCGTCGCGCTTGCTGCGTCCCGAGAGGACGATATCGTGCTGACGCGTATTGATATAGCGGCTCTTGTCGAGCAGCGAGCGCCATTCGAGTCCGATGTAGGAGAGGTTGTATCGTTCGCGGTTGCTGCTCTCGATCCAGGCGGGGAGCTGTTCGGCATAGTAGGGCGAGGTGACCCAGTCGCAACGCGCCGGGTCGAGCCAGTAGACCACGTCGGTGTGTCCGGCCAGCACGATGGCCGACGTGGCTTCGGCGGCGATCGTCACGGCCTGGCTTCCGGGCGACTGCTCGACGAGGGTCTGGCCCAGCGTCGGGGCGAAGAGCTGGTAGGCCCCGGGGCCGCGGCGTCCGTCGATGAGGTCGACGGTGCGGTTGGTGGTGTAGTCGACCCAGCGGGGGCCGATCACGCCGTGGGTCGAGGGCATGGCGCCGGTCGAGAGCGTGGCCAGCGAGACGGGGGTTGTGGTCTGCTGACAGTCGTAGCGGGCGTCGGTGTAGACCGTTCCGCGCTCCATCAGGCGGCGGAAGCCCCCTTCGCCGAAGTTGGCGGCGTAGCGGTCGAGGTCGCCGGCGCGCATCGAGCCGATGACGATCTCGACGATCAGGCGGGGTTGTGCCGCGGCGGGGCGGAAGGCGGCCACGACGGCTATGAGGATCAGAATGAGGCGCGTATTCATCGTTGCGGTTTATGTGGACCGCAAATTTACGAATTTATTTCGATACATTGTCTGAAAAGCGCGCTTTCGCTCCGAAAATCGACCTGTGGAAGGGCCTCGATGCGGGCGAGCTGCCGGCGGCAGAAGGCACGATGGGATTCGCTCTGCGGGTTGCGGGGGCGGTGGGCTGCTGCGGCGACGATCGATTCGACCTCGGGCAGCAGACGCCGCGCTTCGTCGTCGAGCACCATGGCGGTGAAACGCTCCCAGAGGTAGGCGATGGCCTGCGGGGCGGGATGGACCAGGTCGTCGGCATAGAAGCGGTAGTCGCGCAGGTCGTCCGTCAGGATCTCGAAGGCGGGGAAGTAGTCCACCTGCGGGAAGCGTTCGGCGAGCTCCTCGACGGCCAGCCGCAGCGTCGCCTTGCTCACGGCATTTCCCGGCAGACCGTCGCCCAGATGCCGCACGGGACTCACCGTCAGCAGGATCTGCTTCCCGGCCAGCGGTCCTTCGATCGCTTCGGCGAGCGCCCGCGTCACCTCGTCGACACGCAGCCGCCGGCGGGTGAACTCCGCGGCGGGGCGGCGGTGGCAGTTGGCGACCACCCGCCCGTCGTGTTCGTAGACCCAGGCCGTGCCGAGGGTCAGGATCACGCGGTCAGCCGTGCGGAGTGCCTCGGCGCCTCGGTGCCGGGCCTCGTTCATCCGCCGCAGCGCCTCGTCGGCCGTCGGGGCCGAGAAGTCGCCGTGGAAGCCGAAGTGGTACCACACCTCGCCGTCGAAGCTCAGCTCGTCGGGGGTGACGGGCCGCTTCACGGCATAGCTGCGCAGCGCCTCGACGATCGACAGCGGGTTGAAGAGGATCCCCGAGGGGTTCTGGACGACGGAGAATTTCGCCCGGGCGAGCCGGTCGGCGATGTGGGTGGCGAAGCACGACCCGAGGGTCAGCACCCGGTTGCGGTAGCCGATCCGCAGGTTGAGCGGTGTCGGATCGATTTCGGTACGGAATTTCATACGGCAAAAATAGAAAATATCGCTATCTTTGTCGTATGATTCTGAAAGCAAACTGCAAAATAAATCTGGGTCTCGACATCCTGCGCCGCCGCGAGGACGGCTACCACGATCTGGAGACCGTCATGTATCCCGTTCGGGGGCTTTACGACGAGGTGGAGGTGACACGCCGCGAGGGCTCCGGGGCGGAGTTTCTGTCCGAAGGGCTGGTGGTCGACTGTCCGCCGCAGGAGAATATCTGTCTGAAGGCCTTCCGGCTGATGCACGACCGCTACGGCGTCGACGGCGTGCGGATCCGTCTGGTGAAGCGGGTGCCGTTCGGCGCGGGGCTGGGCGGCGGTTCGGCCGATGCCACGATGGTGCTCCTGGCGCTGAACGAACTCTTTGCCCTGCATCTCGGCGAGGAGGAGCTGATCGCCCGGGCTGCCGAACTGGGAAGCGATACCGCCTTCTTCGTGCGCAACACGCCGCAGCTGTGCACGGGGCGGGGCGAGGTGATGACCCCCTTCCCGGTCGATCTGCGGGGGCTGACCCTCGTAGTGGTGAAGCCCGACGAGGGGGTCTCGACGCGTGAGGCCTATGCCGGCGTGCATCCGCATGTGCCCGCGGTTCCGCTGGCCGAACGGCTGCGGCGTCCCGTGGCGGAGTGGCAGGGGGTGGTGACCAACGACTTTGAGGCGTCGGTCTTTGCCGTGCATCCCGCCATCCGGGCGGTCAAGGAGCGGTTGCTTGCGGCCGGAGCTCTCTACGCCTCGATGTCGGGGAGCGGATCGGCGGTCTTCGGACTCTTCGACCGGGCGGCGGATGAGCGCACCCTGCGGGCGCTGTCGCCCTACGTCTTCCGGATCGAGGAGTAAGCCGGAGCCCGGGTGCCGGCAAACGTTCCGCTGCGGGGCGAGTCGCCCGCTGTTTTCCGGATCGGCCGAGGCGGGCCGGTTGCTCAAACCGGAGCGCCACTGCGTCATCTGGCCAACATCCTCGGGTCGCCCTTCGGAGAGAGCCCGTGCGGTCGCCGTTCATCGCCCGTTGCCTGCCGTCGGTGACTGCGATCCGTGCGACCCCTCACCCAACCAACCGCGGCCTGCCGGTCGTCTGCCGTGATCGGCTGCCAAACAAAAAGCCCTCCGTTAAAGAGGGCCTTTTTCATGCGTTTTTGTGGCTTAGGGACAGCACCCGGCCGGGTGTGTTCCGTTATTTCTCCGCCGGGGTCTGCTCTTTGGCCGGTACGGGGATCTTGGCGACGCGCCGTTCGTGGCGACCGCCCTCGAACTCCGCCGCAAAGAAGGCATCGAGCATCTGCACCGCCTCGTCGTTGGTGATGAACCGCGCCGGGAAGACGATGACGTTGGCATTGTTGTGGCGGCGGATCAGCGTGGCAATTTCGGGGTCCCAGCAGAGTCCCGCCCGGATTCCCTGATGCTTGTTGAGTGTCATGGCCATCCCTTCGCCCGAGCCGCAGAGCCCGACTCCCCAGGTCACCTCGCCCTGCTCGACGGCCTCGGCCAGCGGGTGGGCAAAGTCCGGATAGTCGACACTCTCCGGAGAGTCCGTTCCGAAATCGAGGACCTCGTAGCCCATGGCGCCGAGGTAGCCTACCAGAAATTCTTTCATCTCATAGCCGGCGTGGTCGCTGGCGATACCGATTTTTGTCATCGTATCCTGTTTTTTGGTTTTTGGATCCTGATTTGATGTTTCCGGAGTACAAAGTTATACGAAATATTTTACCGACAACCCTTTTCGGGCGGCAAAATCTCTCTATTTTTGCAGCGTGAAGACTCTTTTCATCCTGCTCGGTGCGCTGGCACTCGTTCTGGGACTCATCGGCATCTTCGTGCCGCTGCTCCCGACGACGCCGTTTCTGCTGCTGGCGGCGGCCCTCTGGGTGCGCTCCTCGCCCCGCCTCTACGCCTGGCTGATCGCCCATCGCCGCCTGGGCCCCTACATCCGACAGTTCCGCGAAAACCGCGCCATCCCGCTCCGGGCCAAGGTACTCTCCGTCGCTCTGCTCTGGGCGACGATGCTCTTCTGCATCATTGCCGTGGTCGACCGCTGGTGGTGGGCCCAGCTCCTGCTGCTGGCCGTGGCCGTCGGTGTGACGTGGCACATCCTTTCGTTCGCCACGCTGCGCCGGTAGGAGGTGCGGCCGGTCTTCGCGGTTGCGCTCCGGGACACCCGTCTTGCCCCTTATTCCGGAAGTCCGGCGGACTCCTTCTCCTCGTCGGAGAGCAGCTCCCGCATGCGGTATTTCACCGTCCACGAATCGTTGTCCATCAGGCCGCTCTTCGCTTCGTCATACACGGCGACGGGCTGGATACGCAACCGGTATTCGTGTCCGGGCTTGAAGTCGAAACCCTCGATCTCCCAGGGAAATGCCTGCCATTGCGGCATGTCGTAGCGCAGATCCTGGATCCAGTAGCCGACTGTCTGCGCATCGGCCCGCCGCGAGGCAACGCGGATCTCCAACTCGGGGCTGAAGGTCAGCGGATCGATCTCCATGGCGGCTTCGGTGCGCGAGAGCTGTTTCTCCATCGTGCAGCGTTCGTCGGGGGCGTCGGCCGGCGGGTTGGCTATCGCGTCGATCCGCACGCGCAGGGTCGTCTGCCAGCCCTTCTCGAAGGTGAAGCCTTCGATCGGCCCGGTGACGACCTCCCACGTGGGGTTCGCCCCCTTGCGGACGATATAGGCCGGAACGTAACCGAACCCCGTGGTGATACCGGCCACCCCCTTTTCGGGGGCAACGGTCCAGGTTTCGATGCGCGATGCATCGTCGTCATCGCAGGCGCCCAGCACAAAGGGCGTCATCAGCAGGAGAAGCCATCTCTTCATAGGTTTGCGGTTTTTGGTGTGATGTTTCCCTGAAAACGGAACCTCGCGGTCGATACTGCGTCGGAAAGGGCACAAAAAAACGGACCGAAGTCCGTTTTTTTGTTGAATGGGTGACTGTTTCCGAGGTGCCTCCCTTTTCGGCAGTGGCCCGACAATGGTTCGGCAGTGACTCGGCAGCCTCTTCTCTGTTTCCTCTACTCGGCTCCCGCCCCCCCCTCTCTCAGGCGAGGTAGTGTTCGGCCATGCTGATCAGGAATCCGAAGAGCAGGGCGTTGAACAGGATCAGTGGGATCGACTTCTGCTCCTTGCCCGAGGCGGCGAAGAGTGTCGGAATGGTCAGCATCACCGTGACCCCCATGCCGTCGGCCCACCAGGGCAGATAGGGCAGGTTGCCGTGGAAGACGATCACCCCGGCGAAGAGGTAGATCAGAAACGACGCAATGCAACTGCGTGCCGAAAACTTCTGGAAGATCATCGGGATGACCACCAGTGCGCCGGCTACGGCTCCCGTGGCAAGTGCCAGTGTAAAGTGCGTCATGGTCGTTTCGTTGAAGGGTTTGCAGGGTGTTGTGTGCTATTTGGCGGCGCGCTTGCGGTCGGTTTCGTGGAGGAGAATCTTCCGCAGACGGAGTGCGTGGGGCGTTACCTCGACGTATTCATCCTCCTTGATGTATTCGAGCGCCTCCTCGAGCGTGAAGACCTTCGGCGGTACGATCACCGCCTTGTCGTCCGAACCCGATGCACGCATGTTGGTCAGCTGCTTGGCCTTGGTGACGTTCACCGTGATGTCGTTCTGACGCGTGTGCTCGCCGATGACCTGCCCCTCGTAGACCTGATCCATCGGGTTGATGAAGAAGCGGCCGCGGTCCTGCAGCTTGTCGATTGAGTAGGCGTAGGCCGTGCCGGTCTCGCCCGAGATGATCGAGCCGTTGGTGCGCATCTCGATGTCGCCGGCCCACGGTTCGAAATCCTTGAAGCGGTGGGTCATGATCGCCTCGCCGGCCGTGGCCGTCAGCATGTTCGAGCGCAGACCGATGATGCCTCGCGACGGAATGTCGAACAGCAGCCGTACGCGTTCGCCGTCCGACGTCATGTCGCGCAGCGTACCCTTGCGGCGCGTGGTCATGTCGATCACCGTGCCGGAGTGCTCCTCGGGGCAGTCGACCGTCAGCTCCTCGACCGGTTCGCACTTCTTGCCGTCGATCACCTTGGTGATGACCTGCGGCTGACCGACCTGCAGCTCATAGCCTTCGCGGCGCATCGTCTCGATGAGCACCGAGAGGTGCAGCACGCCGCGGCCGAAGACGTTGAACGAATCGGCCGACGGACCCGGCGTCACGCGCAGGGCGAGGTTCTTCTCCAGCTCGCGGTCCAGACGCTCCTTGATGTGGCGCGAGGTGACATATTTGCCGTCCTTGCCGAAGAAGGGCGAGTTGTTGATCGTGAAGAGCATCGACATCGTGGGTTCGTCGATGGCGATGGGCGGCAGCGGCTCCGGGTTGTCGTAGTCGCAGATCGTGTCGCCGATCTCGAAGCCGTCGATACCCATGATGGCGCAGATCTCGCCGCACGGAACCTCCTCGACGCGCTTCTTGCCGAGACCTTCGAAGACCATCAGGTCCTTGATCTTGCACTTCTGCATCGTCACGCCGTCGCGCTTGGCCAGCGTGACGTTCTGTCCGGCGCGCAGCGTGCCGCGCGTCAGCTTGCCCACGGCGATACGTCCCGTGTAGGAGGAGTATTCGAGCGAGGTGATCAGCAGCTGCGGCGTACCCTCGACCTGGGCCGGTTCGGGGATCTCGTCGATGATCGTATCGAGCAGCGGCACGATCGAATTGGTGCGTTCGTTCCACTTGTGTGACATCCAGCCCTGTTTGGCCGAGCCGTAGATGGTCTTGTAGTCGAGCTGCTCTTCGGTGGCGTTGAGCGAGAACATCAGGTCGAAGACCTGTTCGTTGACCACCTCGGGGCGGCAGTTGGGCTTGTCCACCTTGTTGATCACCACGATGGGCTTCTTGCCCAGCGCCAGGGCCTTCTGCAGCACGAAGCGCGTCTGCGGCATCGTCCCCTCGAAGGCATCGACCAGCAGCAGCACGCCGTCGCACATGTTCAGCACGCGCTCGACCTCGCCGCCAAAGTCGGCGTGGCCCGGGGTGTCGATGATATTGATCTTGTAGTCCTTGTAGATCACCGAGACGTTCTTCGAGAGAATCGTGATTCCCCGTTCGCGTTCCAGATCGTTGTTGTCCAGAATCAGGTCGCCCGTCTGCTGGTTGTCACGCAGGACATGGCCTGCCAGAATCATCTTGTCGACGAGCGTCGTCTTGCCGTGGTCGACGTGGGCAATAATGGCGATATTGCGCAGTTTTTGCATAAATCTGTATTTTGACGTGCAAAGGTAACAATTTCTGCGGGAAATATACTACTTTTGCTTGCTTCTTAAAAAAGTTAAAGAATGAAACCCGCATTCAACCTCTGCAATTGCAGCGAGGTCTATATCGGTTCGGCCGCCGAACTTCTTCCCGGACTCCTCCCCAAGGGGCGGGTCGTCGTGGTGGCCGATTCGACGATCGACCGCCTGTACCATGCGCTGCTGGCCAAGCACGACGCCGTGCTGATCGGGCTGGGGGAGAGCGTCAAGACCCTCCAGACCGTCGAAACGATCTACCGCCGGTTCCTCGAACTGGGGGTTGACCGCTCGACCTTCGTACTGGCCATCGGCGGGGGGATCGTCACCGACGTGGCCGGATTCGCCGCCTCGACCTTCATGCGCGGCGTGAAGTTCGGATTCGTTTCTACGACCCTTCTGGGGCAGGTCGACGCCTCGATCGGCGGCAAGAATGGCGTCAATGTCGACGGGTACAAGAATATGGTCGGGACCTTCACCCAGCCGCAGTTTGTCATCTGCGATCCGGCGCTGCTGCGCTCGCTGCCCGAACGGGAGTTCCGGGCCGGACTGGCCGAGGTGGTCAAGGCGGCCGTCATCGCCGACGGCGGGCTCTTTGCCCGCCTCGAGCAGCTCTCCTTCGAGGAGCTGCGGCGCGATACGTCCCTGCTTGCCGGGATCATCGAGGCGGCCATCCGTGTCAAGGTCGGCATTGTCGAGCGCGACGAGAAGGAGTCCGGCGAACGGCGCAAGCTCAACCTCGGACATACGCTGGCCCACGCCATCGAGAAGTGCTCCAGCCGCATGAACCACGGGGAGGCCGTGGCGGTCGGTACGGCGCTGATGGCCGGTGCGGCGGTGCGGCTCGGCCTGCTCGGCGAGGAGGAGCGGCAGCGTATCGAGGCGTTGCTGACCCGGCTGGGATTCACGCTCACACCGCCCGTCGAGATGAAACGCCTGCTGAAGGAGGTCGGCAAGGACAAGAAGAGCGAGAGCGGGCAGCTGCATGTCGTGCTGCCCGTCGGGATCGGAGCGTGCGAGGTGCGCACGATGACCCCGATCGCCTTTGGCGCCCTCTTCGCATAGACCCTGCGGGGCTTCCCCTGGACGGAAGGCCAAAGAGAGACGGATCCGAATGCATTCGGATCCGTCTCTCTTTTATAGGTGTCGGTTCTCCGCCGGACGGTCGAACCGTTGGCGGTGTTCGCTCGGCGAGACCCCGGTCTGCGACTTGAAGAACTTCCCGAAGACCGACTGATCGGCAAACCCCAGGCGGTCGGCAATCTCCTTGATGTCCTTGTCGGTGCTCTCGAGATAGCGGCGGGCCTCGGCGCAGAGCAGTCCGGCCAGATGGGCGTAGACCGTGTGGCCGGTCGTGCGCTTGACGATCCGCGAGAGGTAGGTCGGCGAGATGTGCAGCGCATCGGCATAGAAGCCCAGGTCGTGGTGCTGGAGGTAGTTCTCGACCGAAAGACGCTTGAATTCGCGGAAGAGCAGGTCGGCACGCTTCACGCAGAGCGGTTCCGACGGGCGGTCGTTGTCGCGGTGGAGGATCTCGGTGATCTGCAGCAGGAAGAGTCCGCACCAGTGGCGGACGATCCCGCGCCGGCAGGTCGTATAGGGAGAGAGTCCGCCGGCGAACAGCAGCGCGGTCCGCCGCAGGTGCTCCCAGGCGGTTGTCTCGGGGTGGAGAATCGTCGGGCGGGTCGTATCGCCGTATCGGGCCAGCTGGCTGTACATGGGCTGTCCGTCGGGCAGCGTGTCGAAGAAATCGGGGTTGAGGCCGACGCCGAGCAGCCGGAACCCTTCGCCGGGGTCCCCGAGCGTGCAGCTGCGGCTCGGCGAGAGGATGAGCAGGTCGCCCGCAGCCAGGGGCTTCTCGCCCGTACGGTCGGTTACGCGGGCTGTGCCGTTTTCAACCAGTCCGAAAAAGAACTCCCGCTCGAGCCGCAACCCCTCGCCGGAGCACTCCCGGACCGTGATTTCGCGGCAAAATACCTCGTTGAGGAGATCCTGGACGGGATTGTCCGGGCGGGATGTCTGTGTGTGGGGGCGGGTCATGGCTTCGGTGTGTTTCGGAAGACAAAGGTACGGTTTTGTTTCGGATTATACCAATTTCGGTCGTTTCTTTATGATCCGAATCTCGCCGGAAAAGCCGAATTTTGCCCCCTGATACCATCGATTACCCGAACATGAATATCTCTACCGAGCGAATGGTGCGGCGTTATCTGATCTTCGTCGTCGCACTCTTTGTCAACGCCTTCGGAATCGCGTTGATTACCAAAGCCCTGCTCGGCACGTCGCCCATCACGAGCGTCACCTACGTGCTGAGCATGTTCACCCCGATGACCATGGGGCAGTGGACCATCATCCTCAATCTGCTCTTCATGCTGGGCGAGATCCCCTTCATGACCCGTCAGCAGATGCGCGACGACCGCCGGATCTTCCTGCTGCAGATCCCCGTCACGCTCTTCTTCGGCACCTTCATCGACTGCTCGATGGGGCTGCTCTTCTGGCTCGAACCGACGGCCTATCTGGCCAAGATCGTCAGCCTGCTCATCGGCTGCTTCGTGCTGGCCGTCGGCATCGCCCTCGAGGTGAAGGTCAACGTCGCCATGGCCGCCGGCGAATACTTCGTACGGGCCATTTCGCGCCGCCTGCACCGCGAATTCGGATACGTCAAGCTGGGTTTCGACGTCACGCTGGTCGTCCTGGCCTGCCTGCTGTCGCTGATCTTCCTCTCGGGGATCTACGGCGTGCGCGAGGGGACGGTCACCGCGGCGCTGATCGTCGGCCCGATCGTCCACTTCATCACCCCCTATTACCGCATCCTCGACCGCTGGATCGGCGACACCTCGTCGCAGACGGCCGAACGCTCGGCCCGCCGGGCCGCCGAGGCCGCTTCGGCGCATGTCGTCATCACCATCGCCCGCGAGTACGGCAGCGGCGGCCATCTGCTCGGCGAGCGGCTGTCGCGTCTGCTGGGGCTTCGGCTCTACGACCGCGAGTTCATCCGCCTGGCCGCGCAGAAGAGCGGCATGACCGAGGAGTATATCCTCCACAACGAACAGTCGATCCCGTCGTTCTGGCTCAAGTGCATCTTCGCCCAGTCGAACGGCGCGCGGATGGATCGCAGCCTCTCGCCCGACGACGTGCTGTTCGTGGCCGAGAGCCGCATCGTGCAGGAGCTGGCCGCCCGCGAATCGTGCATCATCGTGGGGCGTTGCGCCGACTTCGTGCTGCGTGACGACCCGCGTATCGTGCGCATCTTCTGCTGCTCCGATCCGGAGAGTGCCCGCGCACGGTGTGTCCGGGAGTACGGCATCTCGCCCGAAGGGGCCGAGGCCGAGATCCGGCGCATCAACCGCAACCGCCGCACCCACTACGAATACTACACCGGCGAGCGGTGGGATGATCCCCACCGCTACGATCTGACGGTCAATACCGGCCGCATGTCGCTCGACGATGCCGCGCAGGCCATCGCCAGCCTCTACCGCGAACGGGTGGCTGCCCCGGCTCCGCTTCATGCTGTCGATCCCGCCGTCGGTGCTGCCCGGACGACCGGTGCGGTTGCTGCCTCCGAGGCTGCCGGAACTGCCGGAACGGTTGCTGCCTCCGAGGCTGCCAGAACGGTAGCCGGAGACTCCTCAGCGGTATCTGCCGAAGAGAGCGCTCCCGGGAAGGATGCCGGGCGTTGATCCCGATTCCCCTTGCTTTCGACATGCTATCGGGCGGGGTGTCCCGCATGAAAAAAACGCAGAAACCGGATCTCGGTTCCTGCGTTTTTTCGTATTCGCAAAGGGCTGGGGGCTTACTTGCCGTAGCGGCTGCGCAGCTCCTCGGCGTAGGCCTCCCAGTCGGTGATCACGCGGCGGGCGACGCCCGACTCCACGGCGGCACGCGCCACGGCGGTCGAGATGCGCGGCAGCAGTCGCGGATCGATCGGTTTGGGGATCAGGTAGGCGCGTCCGAATTCGAGCTTCTCGACGCCGTAGGCCTCGCGGACCGACTCCGGAACCGGCTCACGGGTCAGATCGGCCAGCGCATGGGCGGCGGCCAGCTTCATCGCCTCGTTGATCTTCGTGGCCCGCACGTCGAGTGCTCCGCGGAAGATGTAGGGGAATCCCAGCACGTTGTTCACCTGATTCGGGTAGTCCGAACGGCCCGTGGCGAAGATGATGTCCGGACGCGAGGCCATGGCCGTCTCGTAGGCGATCTCCGGATCGGGGTTGGCCAGCGCCATGACGATCGGGTTGCCGGCCATCGTGCGCAGCATCTCGGGTTTGAGCGTGTCGGCCTTCGAGACGCCCAGGAAGACGTCCGCCCCGTCGATCGCCTCGGCCAGCGTCGAGATGCGGCGCGTCGTGGCGAATTCGCGCTTCAGGTGGTTGATGTCCTCGCGGTAGATCGTCACCACGCCGTGGCTGTCGCACAGCGTGACGTTCTCGCGCCGTACGCCCAGCTCGACGAAGAGCCGCGCACAGGCGATGGCGGCGGCTCCGGCGCCGTTGACCACCACGCGTAGCTGGCGGAGCTCCTTGCCGGCGATCTTCGCGCCGTTCAGCAGAGCGGCCGAGGTGATGATGGCCGTGCCGTGCTGGTCGTCGTGCATGAGCGGGATGTCGAGCTCCTCGCGCAGGCGGGTCTCGATCTCGAAACACTCCGGCGCCTTGATATCCTCGAGGTTGATGCCGCCGAAGGTCGGGGCGATAGCCTTCACCGTGCGGATGAACTCCTCGGGATCGGTCGCATCGACCTCGATGTCGAAGGCGTCGATGCCGGCGTAGGTCTTGAAGAGCATGCTCTTGCCCTCCATGACGGGTTTGGCCGCCAGCGGGCCGATGTTGCCCAGGCCGAGCACCGCCGTGCCGTTTGAGATGACGGCCACGAGGTTGCCCTTGCCCGTATAGGTGTAGACCTCCTCGGGGCGGGCCGCGATGGCGCGTGACGGAGCCGCCACGCCCGGCGAGTAGGCCAGCGAGAGGTCGTAGGGGGTTTCATGGGGTTTCGTCGGGACGACTCCGATCTTGCCGGGGTGCCCTTCGCTGTGGTAGCGCAGCGCCGCTTCGTCGAGTTTCGATTGGGTATCCATCTGTTTGCCTTTTTTATTCATACATATTCTCTTCCCAAAACGGGAATCCGGCAAATATAGTACAAATATGTGGCAAACGGGGTGATTTTTTCGGATTTTTCGGCCAAACGTCAGAAATAGAACCGTACGCCGCCGCTCATCTGGAAGCGGAGGATGCCCCCGAGCGAGAGTTCGATGCCGTCGCCGACATCCGGCGAATTGAAGAGCATCCACTGTCCGCCGACCTCGGCCGAGAGTCCCAGCCAGCGGGTGAGCATCACCTCGACCGAGGCGCGTTCGTGAAGGCCGACACCGCCCTTGTGGGCCCGTGCATCGCCGTAGCCGCGGACGCAGAGCCCGTATCCCACGCCGACCGCCTCGCGGAAGACCAGGCGACCCCCCACACATTGTCGGGCGACGAACTCGCCGCCCACGTAGTGCAGCTGGATGGTGCGTCGCATGGCGTCGCGTTCGGCCGAGGTGAAGCCGCCCGAATAGATTACGCCCGCGCCCAGCCCCCGGCGGGAGGTCCAGTTGTAACCGGCCGTGATGTCGAACCCTTCGTTCAGCGAACCGGCATCGCTCTGTTCGAAGTTGATGGTAGTCAGCAGGGTCAGGTAGCCCGCATTGGCAAAGATCGTATGCTGCGACTGGCGGCGCGGGGTGAGGCCGGGGCGCGTCGTGGCGGATGTTTGAGGCGTTGCGGTCTGCGGCGCGGGCACGGCGGTTTCGGCCGCACCGGTTTCGGATGTCGTGTATTCGGGTGTTACGGTTTCGGATGTCGCGGGCGGATTCAGCGTGGCATCGGTTGTGGAAAGGGTGGCCTCGGCCGGGGTTGCATGAGGCGTTGCCGTGCCGGGTTCGGATACCGGGACCGTGCGTGTTTCGGCCGGAGTCTCTTCGCACGCGGACGGGGCTGTTTCGGGCGTCGGATTCGGCTCCGGGGTACGGGTGGCTGCACGAAGGTCGCATGTGCCGACCGCAAGCAGCGCTCCGAGGAGCATTGCGGTCAGAATCGGCTTCAGGGTGAGGCGGTTCATTGGCTGAAGAGGTGTTGGTGAATGCGTGAGTGGGGGAGTGTCAGGCCCTTTTCAGAACGGGCCCGCACACCGGGCGGGATACGACGGCCCGGACGCAACGGCCCCCGTCAGAAGAGAGTCGCCTCGCCGCTGCCGGGCGGCGTGAAGCCCAGATGCTCCCAGGCCAGCGGCGTAGCCTCGCGACCGCGCGGCGTCCGCTTCAGGAAGCCCTCCTTGATCAGGAACGGTTCGTAGACCTCCTCGATCGTGCCGGCCTCTTCACCCACGGCCGTCGCCACGGTGTTCAGACCCACCGGACCGCCGTTGAACTTCTCGATGATCGTTCCCAGAATTTTGTTGTCCATCTGGTCCAGCCCCCGCGAGTCGATGTTCAGCGCCGAGAGGGCGATCCTCGTGATGGCCAGATCGATATGTCCCTCGCCCTTGACCATGGCGAAGTCCCGGACGCGTCGCAGCAGGGCGTTGGCGATACGCGGCGTGCCGCGCGAACGCAGCGCCACCTCGCGGGCGGCATCGTCGTCGATCGTGATGTCGAGAATCTGCGCCGACCGCCGCACGATCCCCGCCAGCACCGAGGCGTCGTAGTACTCCAGATGGCACTGGATGCCGAACCGCGCCCGCAGCGGCGAGGTCAGCAGGCCGCTGCGCGTCGTGGCGCCGATGAGTGTGAAGGGGGCCAGTTCGATCTGGATCGAGCGGGCCGAGGGACCCTTGTCGAGGACGATGTCGATCTTGAAGTCCTCCATCGCCGAGTAGAGATACTCCTCGACGATCGGGCTCAGACGGTGGATCTCGTCGATGAAGAGCACGTCGCCCGGATTGAGGTTCGTGAGCAGCCCCGCCAGATCGCCCGGCTTGTCGAGCACCGGGCCCGACGTCACGCGCAGCTGGGCCCCCATCTCGTTGGCGATGATGTTGGCCAGCGTCGTCTTGCCCAGGCCCGGAGGTCCGTGCAGCAGCACGTGGTCGAGCGAGTCGCCGCGCATGAGCGCCGCCTTGATGAAGACCCGCAGGTTGTCGACGATCTTCTCCTGTCCGGAGAAGTTTTCCAACTCCTGCGGGCGGATTTTGTTCTCGAATTCGAGGTCGCTTTCGGTATTGCGTACGATGGACATGATGCAAAGATACATTTTTTCGACGAATCCCGGCGCCGGCGGGTGAAAAAATCCGGCCCGCCATCGCAGGATGACGGACCGGATCGACAGCCGTCATGGAGTGGCTACTTCTCCACCGGCAGATCGATTTTCAGCTCCCGGTTGCCGTTTTCGCGGGTCGGGATCAGCAGGTTGATGCCCCGTTTGCCCTCGAGTTCGGCGGCCAGCGGCGTCAGGTCGAACGAGATGTAGTAGCCGCAGTCGGGGCCCTGGACATCACCCCCGTCGTTGTGCAGCACCACTACGTCGAGATACCCCTCCTGGCTCTGTGTGAACTCGGTCGTGCCGCTCTTGTCGACGGCCAGCGTGAAGTTGTGCAGCGAGTTGTTGCGGCAGGCGTAGAGGGCGTAGAAGGTCAGCCATTCGCGCGTGAGGTTGAAGGTCTCGAGCTGGTAGCCCGTCCGGGCATCGCCCAGCTCCTCGAGGCGCGTCGCGTTGTCGACCACCTCCGACGTGCCGGTGTAGATCTCGTTGACAGCATAGAGGGCGATGTTGTAGCGGTAGCCCGGGATGCTCTCGCCGAGCAGCGAGAACCAGATGATGGCCCGCCGCGAACGGTCGGGATCGGGCTTGTAGCCCGGCACGCGCGTCTTGTCGCTCGGGTAGAGTTTCTCGCCATTGTCGCGCAGGAAGTAGTAGTCGCCGCCGTCGAGCGGGCAGATCGTCGTGATGAGCGGGGTGTTCGTCGGATAGTCGCCGTCGTTGTCCCAGTCGTTGCAGGCCGTGAACCCCGCGGCGGCCAGCACGATCAGCAGAAATAGAGCTATTTTTTTCATAATCTCTCGATTTTGTGTTACCTTTCGTCCTCAAAACGGGAGAGAGCGGCAAATACTGCATGGCGAGGATAAATTTTTTTGTTCCGATGCAGTCTTTTGCCCTGCCGCGCATTTATCAAGAGGAACAAGCGATGCGGATGGAGGAACAGATACTGGCCGAGGGGTGCAGAAACGGCGACAATACGGCCCGCAGGGAGCTGTATGACCGCTACGCCGGCCGGCTCCTGGCAATCTGTATCCGCTATGTCGGCGACCGGGCGACGGCCGAGGACCTCATGCACGATGCCTTCCTCAAGATCTTCGGGGCGTTCGACCGCTTTACGTTCCGCGGTCCGGGATCGTTGCGCGGGTGGATCGAGCGCATCACGGTGAACGTCGCTCTCGAGTGGCTCCGCGGCCGCAACCGGCTCGGAACGGTCGAACTCGACGAGGGGCGTGCGGCCGGCGAGGTGGCCGACGAACCCGCGGCCGACGAGGTGGCCCGGGTGCCGCGCGAGGTGCTGCTGCGTTTCGTGGCGGAGCTGCCCGACGGCTACCGCACGGTCTTCAACCTCTACTGCATGGAGGGGATGCCCCATCGCGAGATTGCCCGCCTGTTGGGAATCAACGAGAAGAGCTCCTCCTCGCAGCTGTTCCGGGCCCGGACACTGCTGGCCCGTCGGGTCCGGGAGTATTTGAAGAGTCATTGACGACGGGGATGGCTGGATGAATTGATGAAGAATAACGAACATACGGATTGGACCGATGCCCTGCGCGATGCGCTGCACGACGCCGAGATCACCCCTTCGGAAGGGGGGTGGGAGCGGCTGCTGCGCGACCTCGACGGCGGGCAGGTTTCGCCGGTGGAGACGGCCGTTTCGGAACGGTCGGCTGCTTCGGACCGGCGGCAGACGCCCGTTTCCGGGTCGTTGCGGGAGGAACAGAGCGCTCAGTCTGTTCCCGGGTCCCTGCGGGGCGGTCAGCCGGCTCCGGAGAGCGTCCCGCAGTCGGCTCCGGAGAGCGTCTTGCAGCCGGCGGCCGAAGGCGGAAAACCGCGGTGGCGGATCCTCGGCCTGCGGATTGCCGCGGCCGCTGCGGTGGTGGTGATCGCCATCGTGGGCGGCGAACTGCTGTGGCATCCGGACCGGACGGCCGGGACGATGCCCGAACTGGCCTCGGTCACGCCGCGTGAAGATACCGGAAGCGGTTCGCAACTTCGCGACGAGGTGGCCGAAGCCTCCGGATGGAGTCAGGGACCGGTATCCGATGCCGAATCCTTCCGGGGTGCCGGCACTGTGGCGGAGAGCTCCCGGCCGGCGCTGTTGGCTGCGGCCGATGCGGAGCGGGAGGCTTCTCGCGGTGAGTCGGCCTCGGTCCGGAAGCGGGTGACGACCCGTCTGGCGGCCGAGCCGGCCTCGGAACCGGCTGCTTCGGAGCAGCTGCATGGGGAATCCCGGACGGAGGGCGATCCGGCTGCTTCGGAGGCCCGGAAAGAGGCCGAAACAGCGGAGGAGCTGCGCGACGAAACGGAGTCGACGCAGGGTGCAGCCTCCCGGAGCGATTCGGAGATGGAATCGGGTAACGCCGTAGCACAGGAAGAGACGACGGCTGCAACGCGGTCTGCCGGGCATGCGGAACGGACCGAAGAGGCGGAGTCTCGCAACGGGCAGCGGGTGTCGGCACGTCGTCGGACGGCTTCAAAAGCGGTGCAACAGTCGTCGGACGACCTCTATGCCTGGGCCGACCCGGCATCCGAGGATGAAGAAACCGGTGCACCACGTCGCCGGCGAGCCTCGTTTTCGCTCTTTGCCGCCGGCGGAACCGCGTCGAGCGGCAATCTGCAGACGGCGGATTTCCTCTCCAGTCCCCCCACGGGCAATGTGTCGCCCTCGATCGTCGGAAACGGCGACCGGTTCGGCCCGCTGGTCCGCGATGATTACAACGAAAGCTCCTTCCGCCACCACCTGCCCCTGAGTTTCGGACTCTCCGTTACGGCGGAATTCCCCTACGGCCTCTCGATCGAGAGCGGGGTCAACTATACGCTGCTGCGCTCGGATGTGCGGCGAAGCTATTCGTCGCGCGAAATCAGCCAGAAGCTGCATTTCATCGGTGTCCCGCTGCGTCTGAACTGGCAGTTCGTCGAGCGGGGTCGTCTTGCGGTCTACCTGGCCGGCGGCGGAATGGTCGAGAAGTGTGTCTCGGCGCGTCTGGGCGGCCAGTCCGTCGATGAATCGAATCTGCAGTGGTCCCTGATGGGGGCCCTCGGTGCCCAGTATCGCCTGGGCGATATGGTCGGTCTCTACTTTGAGCCCGAACTCTCCTATTATCTGACCGATACGGAATTGCGTACGTCACGTTCGGATGCTCCCCTTACGCTGACGCTCCGCATCGGCGTCCGGTTGCTGTTTTAGCCCCCGTCGGATCCCCAAAGGGATCCTCTCCGGACCGGCCGTCTCTCTTCGGATCCATTCGGATCCCGGCGGCTCGATATTCGTCCCCTCCCTGGTTCAGTCGATCTTCCCGACCGTTCGGATCGTGCGTTTGTCGCTCTTCGGAGGTGTCGCCTGCTGTGCGTCATCCCGTCGCGATGGAGGCGGAGCCGATGTCGGTCGCGCGTACCGGGGCGTGGAACGTCTGCCGCTTCCCGTCTTTTTATATTAGGTATGCTCCTCTTCTGCTGGCCCCGAAAGGGGTTTGCGGGTGGTAAACCATGTGTTTGAACGTGTTACTTATACGATCAAAAATGCTATTTTTCTTGTTGGTAAGAAATTTGTTATTATTTTTGTGAGATTGAAACCCTGCTCTTATTCATGGTGTAAGGCAATAAAAAAAGCACAGAAACGAAATCGCTTCTGTGCCTTGTAGTCCCGACGGGAATCGAACCCATATCGTAAGAACCGGAATCTTGTATTCTATCCATTGAACTACGGGACCGGGACTGCAAAGATACAAAAAAATTTAAACTAACGAAAAAAAATGCGAGAAAAGCAGAATAATTGGATCAGAATTGAGTCGGTGATCAAGTGGGCGAACATGTCAACCAACTATTTTGCACGTTACATAGGGCTCGCCCGCGGCGAGAACCTCTACCAGATAAAACGCGGTAACAACGGTATTTCACTCGATGTGGCCGACCGGATCGTTGCCAAATTCCCCCAGATCGACAAGCTCTGGCTGCTCACCGGCGAGGGGCAGATGTTTGCCGACGAACAGCTCCGGGGCCCGCAGATTCCCTACTACGAAGTCGATGTCGAACGTGGAATCGCGAACCTCGACCAGCTGGAACCCAAGGGAAATATGGTGATCCCGCCCATCGGTGAGTGTGACCTGGCCATGATCTATACCGGACGCGCCATGGGGAACTGCATGCTCCCCGGAACCCGGGTCCTGCTCAAGGCCGTGGACCGCGATGCAATTATTCCGGGCGAGGAGTATGTGATTGTGACCCGAAAAATTGTAACTTTGCGCATAGTTCGGTCCACGGACGAGGAGGGCAAGATCCGACTGGTGGCCGGCGATCGGGATAATTACGATGATATCCTGCTGGATGTCAACGATATAGTCTCGATCTACAAAGTTAAGGGTAAATTGATAATCAACAGTTAGCATATGTTTTCAGGTATTGTGGAAGGTACCGCGGAGGTCGTCGCCATCCGTTCGGACCGCCAGAACAAGGATTTTACACTTCGGGCCGACTTCTGCCGCGAGCTCAAGATCGATCAGAGCATAGCACATAACGGCGTTTGTTTGACAGTTGTGGACATCGCCGAGGATACCTATACCGTCACGGCCATGAAGGAGACCCTCGACCGCAGCAACCTCGGACTGCTGCGCGTGGGCGACCTGGTCAACCTCGAACGCTCGATGAAGCCCGACGCCCTGCTCGACGGACACATCGTCCAGGGACATGTCGACCAGACGGCCGTCTGCACGGCCAAGGAGGATGCCGACGGCAGCTGGTACTTCACGTTCCGCTACGAACCCCGCGGCGGAGGCCTCTGCACGGTCGAGAAGGGTTCGGTGACGGTCAACGGCGTCAGCCTGACGGTCTGCGACCCGACGCCCGACTCGTTCCGCGTGGCCATCATCCCCTACACCTTCGAGCACACCAACTTCTGCCGCATCGAGGTGGGGTCGGTCGTCAACCTCGAATTCGACATCATCGGCAAGTATATCGCCCGTCTGATGCAGAACTACATGAAATAATTGAAGAACACCATGGTACGCATTAAAACCAAGGAGGCAACGTCGGCCTGGGTCGGTTTGCTGGCGGCCGTCATCGTTGCCGGACTCATCGTCGGAGTCCATCTGAACGGCTATCCGGTACGTTGGCTTTCGGCCATTGTCGTCGTGGTCGCCACGTTCGGCATCGTGGCCTTCGTGGCCCTGTTTCTGATCCGCAAGTACGTCTCCTACAAGCTCAAGCCGATCTATTCGATCGTCCTCTCGCGCGATGTCCACACCAAGGAGATCTTCTCTGAACTCAAGGACAAGAAGGTCGAGGATATCGGCGAGGAGCTCACCGCATGGGCCGATACCAACGACAAGGAGATCGCCCGTCTGAAGGAGGCCGAGCAGTTCCGCAAACAGTACCTTGGCAATGTGGCCCATGAGCTGAAAACCCCGATCTTCAACGTCCAGGGATACATCTCGACGCTGCTGGACGGCGGCCTGGAGGATGAACTCATCAACCGCAAGTACCTCGAGCGGGCCGAGAAGAGCATCGACCGTCTGATCAACATCGTCAACGACCTCGATACGATCTCCAAGCTCGAGAGCAGCATGAACAAGCTCAACATGGAGAAGTTCGATGTCGTGGCGCTGGCCAAGGAGATTGCCGATCAGGCCGAGATGGAGGCCGACAAGAAGGGGATCAAGATCACGGTCAAAGGGGCCGACAACCTGCCCTCGCCCTTCTGGGTCATGGCCGACAAGCACTACATCGGACAGGTGTTCGTCAACCTGATCATCAACTCGATCCGCTACGGCAAGGAGGGCGGACAGACCCGCATCCACTTCCGCGACATGCTGGACAAGATCCTCGTCGAGGTCGAGGACAACGGTCTGGGTATCGGCAAGGAGGATCTGCCGCGTGTCTTCGAGCGCTTCTACCGCACGGACAAGGGCCGCTCGCGCGAGCAGGGTGGTACGGGACTCGGTCTGGCCATCGTCAAGCACATCATCGAGGCGCATGGCGAACGGATCACCGTCCGCAGTGAGTTGGGTGTAGGCAGCACCTTCTCCTTCTCGCTCAAGAAGGTCAACCTCCAGGACATCAAATAGCCGGGGGGCCGCCGGGAAGAGTGCTGAGGGAACTGTCGGGGGAACTGCCGGGGGGACTTGGAACTGCCTGGGTGCCGCCTGGTGCCGCCGGGGAACTGCCGTGGGGCCGCCGGGAACTGCCGGGGGAACTGCTGGGGGAACTTGGGACTGCCGGGGATGCCGCCTGGTGCCGCCGGGGGACTGCTGCGAGGACTGCCGGGGTGCTGCCGGGGAGACTGCTGAGGAAACTGCCGGGTGAGGCCGTGGAAAAACCGTTGGGAGGCTGCGAAGCCGCTGTAAGACTGCGGAAAGCAGCGCAAGTCGCGGAAAAACTGCGGGGAGCCTGCGGAAAACCGGCTGTGTACCGGGGGCCCGGCCAGAATCCGGGGGCCAGCATTCCGGGGGCCAGCATCCCGGGGACCAGAATCCGGGACCATGAATCCGGAAAGCAAATCCCGGGTCAGAATTCCGGAAGCATGAATCCGGGGTGGAAATCCGGATGGCAAAACCGGGCTGCGGCTCGGAAAATGTCGGGCAGACAACGACGATTGAACAATAAAGACTTGAATAGATGTTACAGATTCCTTTTTTGATACAACCGCTCTCGATCGTCTGGGACGTCGATCCGGTATTTATCCGCATCGGATCGTTTGATATCCGTTATTACGGACTGATGTGGGCCCTGGCCATCCTGATCGGTGCCTGGTTCTTCGACAACTTCTGCAAACGCGAGGGCCTTCCGTCGAAGGTCTCCGAGTCGATCTTCGTCTACGGAACGATCGCCACGATCCTCGGTGCCCGTCTCGGCCACTGCCTCTTCTACGATCCGGTGGGATACCTCTCCCAGCCGTGGACCATCATCACCGGCTTCCGCGACGGCGGCATGGCCAGCCACGGCGCCGCCATCGGTCTGCTGATCGGTCTGTGGTTGTTCTCGCGCAAGAACCGCCTGCCCTACATCTGGTCGCTCGACCGCATCATGATCCCCGTCGGAATCGGCGGCGCCGTGGTCCGCATGGGCAACCTGATCAACTCCGAAATCTTCGGCCGCGCCACCACGCTGCCGTGGGGTTTCGAATTCGTCCGCTCGCACAAGTGGGTCACCGAGTACGCCCCGGCCGCCGTTCACCCCACGCAGATCTACGAAGCGATCTGCTATGTGGTGACCTTCCTCATCCTCGGGTGGCTCTACTACCGCAAGGATATGGCGCGGCGCCGTCCCGGCGTGCTCTTCGGCATCGGCCTGATCGGCGTCTTCCTCACGCGCTTCTTCCTCGAATTCATCAAGACCGAGCAGGAGTCCTTCGAAGTGGGCTGGGCTCTTGACATGGGACAGTGGCTCAGCATTCCCTTCATCCTGCTGGGCATCTACATGATCTGGCGGGGAGCCACCCGTCCGGCCGTCACGGTCGAGATGCCGAAACAACATGCCGTTTCGGCCGCCGCCTCCCGGCAGACTGCTAAAAAGAAGAGAAAATGAATGCCAATCCGATGACCGAACAGGTCGCCAAACTCGTGGGCAATCTGCTGGCCGGGGGCGAGGCCGTGAGCCTGCCCGGGGTCGGTACGCTCCATGTCGAGCGGCAGGCTGCCCGACGTATTGACCGCCGGCATGTCGTGCCGCCCTGCCGCGTGGTGCACTTCACCTCGCAGCTGAACGGGGTGTCGCTGGTCGATGAAATCGCCCGGGTGCTGCGGGTCAACGGCGTCAAACCCCAGGATCCGCTGCCCGAGGCGCAGAAGGTCTATGACCGCTGGCTGGCACAGGTCCGCGAAGGCGATACGTTGACCATCGTGGGGATCGGGGTGCTGCGGTTCAAGAACTTCCGTCCGGACGAGGCCTTCGATCTGCGGCTTAATCCGCAGGGGCACGAACCGGTTCGGGTACAGGCGCCGCAGCGTTTCGATGCGGTGTTGTGGATCGGCATTGCCGCCATCGTCTGTGTGACGGGCTTTACCGCCTGGTGGTGGTTCGGCGAACGCGAACAGCGGCAGGAGCTGCTCGCCGCCGTGTCCGAACTCCCGGAGCCGCAGCATGATGCCGGACTGCCCGCCGATACGGTCGTTTCGGCGGATTCACTCTCCGGAGCGATGGCCGATGCCACCGTCGGGGTGCCGGCGGAGGCGGAACAGACCGACGGAACCGCCCGCACGGAGACTGCGGGGGCGGTCGCTGCCCACAGGGAGGGCCAGACGGCTGCGGCCGGTTCGGAAACGACTGCTGCCGCGGGTGAAACCGCACGGACGGCGGAACGAACGGTGCCGAGCGGTCCCGCTTCGCTGGTCTCGGGCCGCAACTACGTGGTGATGGGGGTCTTCAGTACGGAGACGAATGCCCGCCGGGCCGTTCGTGAGGCGGCTGCGGAGGAGGTGGCCATGACGTGCGGAATCTATCGGTTCGGCGCGAAACTGATGGTCTCGCCCTTCGAGTCGGATGACGAGGAGGCCTGCCGGCTCTTCATCCGGGCGCACGAGGAGCGTTTCCCCGGCATGTGGATCTATACTGCCCGCTGATGCCCTTTTCGGAACTGATCATTCGCGGCATCGACCGCCTCTATCTCCGCCCCGTACGGTCGATCCTGCCTCGGCAGGTCTTTCATTATGCCGTCTGCGGCGGTTTCACCTACCTGGTCTTCGACCCGGTCTGCTACTCGCTGCTCTACAACTTCCTGGTCGGATACCGCTATTTCGATCTGGGTTTCGTGGTCATCTCGCCCCATATCGCGGCGATGATCCTCGTCTTCCCGTGCACCTTCTTCGTGGGATTCTGGCTCAACCGCTACGTCGCCTTCCGACGTTCGCCCGTCGGGGCCGGGACACAGCTGTTCCGCTATCTGCTCTCGATCGTCGGGTCGATCCTGCTGACCTATGCCGGGTTGAAATTCTTTGTCGAGGTGTGCGGCATCTGGCCCACCCCCGCCAAGGTGATCACCACGCTTGTGACGACCGTCTACAGCTTCGTGGCGGCCAAGTATTTCACCTTCCGCCACGCCGAAAACGGTTGAGGGGGGGCGAACAGCCTCCTGTCGGGAAGCGGCCTTCTGCCCCTGTCGGGGGCGATCATCTCTTGCCTTGATATTGGAACGGAGGGGATAGGACAGCGGTCCGTTAGCCGGGGGCATTTGCCGGGGGCACGTTAGCTGGCGACCCGTTAGCCGACTGTCCGTTAGCCGGTGTCTCCGTTTGCCGGCGGCCTGTTTACTGGCAGCCCGTTTGTCTGCGGACCCATTTGCCGGCGGCCTGTTTACTGGCAGCCCGTTTGTCTGCGGACCCATTTGCCGGTGTCTCCGTTTGCCGGCGGCCCGTTTACTGGCAGCCCGTTTGCCTGCGCCCCCGTTTGCCGGCGGTCCGGCGACCGGTCGGGGTGTTATCGACGCCGGTTCTCTTCGCGCAGTTTCTGCAGTTCGTACATCCGGTCGCGGAACTTCGCCGCCGCCAGGAAGTCCAGCGACTTGGCCGCCCGCTCCATATCCTCGCGGGCGCGGTTGATCAGCTCGTCGAGATTCTCGCCCGCTCCGGGAACTGCAGCGCCCGCCGTATAACCCTTCTGCACGTCGGCGGCCGCGGCGTAGTGGTCCTCCGTGATGGGGTAGACCGTCGGGATGCCGCCCTCCGCGGTGTCGCGTCCGGCCAGCAGGTTGCTCGGCCCCGAACCGCTCTTCTGGGCGCGGCGCGGCAGCATCTCGTGTTCCATGTTGAAGTGTACCTGCTTTTCGCGGCGGCGGTTGCTCTGCTCGATGGCGTAGCGCATCGATTCGGTGCAGGTGTCGGCGTAGAGGATGACGTTGCCCTGCGAGTGGCGGGCGGCACGTCCGGCAATCTGCGTCAGCGACCGCACGTTGCGCAGGAAGCCCTCCTTGTCGGCGTCGAGAATCGCCACCAGCGCCACCTCCGGGAGGTCCAGACCCTCACGCAGCAGGTTCACTCCTACCAGTACGTCGAACAATCCGTTGCGCAGATCCTCCAGAATCTGGATCCGCTCCAGCGTGTCGACATCCGAGTGGATGTAGCGGTTGCGCACCCCCACGCGGTCGAAATATTTCGAGAGCTCCTCGGCCATGCGTTTGGTGATGGTCGTCACGAGCACCTTGTCGTCGTTCTTCACCCGCTTGTCGATCTCCTCGATCAGGTCGTCGATCTGGTTCAGCGTCACGCGCACCTCCAGCGGCGGATCGACAAGTCCCGTGGGGCGGATCAGCTGTTCGGCGATCACCCCTTCGCTCTTCATCAGCTCCCAGTCGGCCGGCGTGGCGCTGACGTAGATGGTCGTCCCCTGCAGCTGCTCGAACTCGGCAAAGGTCAGCGGGCGGTTGTCCTTCGCCGCGGGGAGGCGGAAGCCGTATTCGACGAGGTTCTCCTTGCGGGCGCGGTCGCCGCCGTACATGGCGTGGACCTGCGGCAGGGTGACGTGGCTCTCGTCGATGACCATCAGGTAGTCCTTCGGGAAGTAGTCCAGCAGGCAGAAGGGGCGTGTCCCGGCGGCGCGTCCGTCGAAGTAGCGCGAGTAGTTCTCGATGCCGGGGCAGTAGCCCAGCTCCTTGATCATCTCCAAGTCGTACTCCACGCGCTGCTTGATGCGCTGTGCCTCGACCATGCGTCCGGCGCGCTCGAAGAACTCGATCTGCTTGCCCAGGTCGAGGTAGATCTGCTGCACGGCGGTGTTGATGCGCTCCTTGGTCGTCACGAAGAGGTTCGTCGGGTAGAGCGTCAGCGAGTCGAGCGTCTGGATGCGCTGCCCCGTGACGGGGTCGATCGACTGGATGGCCTCGATCTCGTTGTCGAAGAACATCACCCGGAAACACTGGTTGCCGAACTCGCCGAAGGCCGCCATGATATCCACCGTATCGCCGTTGACGCGGAAGGTGGCGGGCTCCAGGTCGCGCTCCGTGCGGGTGTATAACGCCTCGACCAGCTTGTAGAGAAAGTGCTTGTAGCTGACGACCTGTCCCACCTCGATGTGGATGGCCGTGGCGTGGAAATCGGCCGGGTTGCCCGCGCCGTAGAGGCACGAGACGCTCGAGACGACCACCACGTCGCGACGCCCCGAGAGGAGCGTGGCGACGGTCTGCAGCCGCATCTTCTCGATGTCGGCATTGATCGAGAGATCCTTTTCGATATAGGTGTCCGACGAGGGGAGGTAGGCCTCCGGCTGGTAGTAGTCGTAGTAGGAGACGAAGTACTCGACGGCATTCTCGGGGAAGAAGTTGCGGAACTCGCCGTAGAGCTGTGCCGCCAGCGTCTTGTTGTGGCTCAGCACGAGCGTCGGGCGGTTGAGCTGCGCGATGACGTTCGCTACGGTGAAGGTCTTGCCCGAGCCCGTGACACCCAGCAGGACGTTGTGTTTCGAGCCGTGGCGGATCGAGTCGACAAGCTGTGCGATCGCCTCCGGCTGGTCGCCCATCGGGGCGTAGTCCGATACGAGTTTGAAGTCCATGCTGCAAAGGTAGTGATAAAAGGCGAAAGTTCGCCCGCCGGAGGCGCTTTTGTGGGGGGGATGCACCGCGGCCGGCGGCTGCGCATCCCGGGGAGCGTAATTTTTAATTCGCAATCTTTACGCTTTCGACCGATTATTCGTACCTTTGTGGGCTATGATCGACCGCGAAACCGTAGACCGCATCTTCGACGCCGCCAATATCGTCGATATTGTCAGCGACTATGTCACGCTCAAACGCAAGGGCGTGAACTACGTGGCGTGCTGTCCGTTCCACAACGAGAAGACCCCGTCGTTCGTTGTCTCGCCGGCGAAGGGGGTCTTCAAGTGCTTCGGCTGCGGAAAGGGGGGCAATGCCGTCACCTTCGTCATGGAGCAGGAGGGCATCAGCTATCCCGAGGCGCTGAAGGCCATCGCCAAACGCTACGGAATCGAGGTCAAGGAGGAGGCGATGACCGAGGAGGAGGTGCGCCGCAACGACGACCGCGAATCGATGTTCGTGCTCAACGGCTGGGCCGCCGAGTATTTTGCCAACTACCTCCACCGTGATCCCGAAGGAATCAACGTCGGCCTCTCGTACTTCCGCCAGAAGCGCGGTCTGACCGACGCCACGATCAAGAAATTCGGGCTGGGCTTCTGCCCCTCGAAGGGCGACCGCATGTCGAAGGATGCCCTGGCGGCCGGCTACAAGCAGGAGTTCCTCCTCTCGACGGGCCTCTCGCTGGCGCGCGAGAGCGACGGCTCGCTCTACGACCGCTTCCGCGACCGGGTGATCTTCCCCGTGCACAACATCTCGGGACGCGTGGTGGCCTTCGGCGGCCGCACGCTGCGCACCGACAAGCAGGTGGCCAAGTACCAGAACTCCCCCGAGAGCGAGATCTACAGCAAGAAACGCGAACTCTACGGACTCTTTTTTGCCAAGAAGGCCATCCAGCAGCAGGACTTCGCCATCCTGGTCGAGGGGTATCTCGACGTGATCTCGATGCACCAGGCCGGGATCGAGAACGTCGTGGCCTCGTCCGGAACGTCGCTCACCACGGAGCAGATCCGTCTGCTGGGGCGCTTCACGAAGAACATCACCGTCATCTACGACGGCGACTCGGCCGGTATCCACGCCTCGCTGCGCGGTATCGACATGATCCTCAAGGAGGGGATGAACGTGCGCGTGGTGCTGCTGCCCGAACCCGAGGATCCCGACTCGTTCGCCCGCAGCCACTCGGCCGCCGAGGTGCAGGCCTACATCCGCGCCAACGAGCAGGATTTCCTCGAATTCAAGGCGCGGCTGCTGCTCGAGGATGCCAAGGGCGACCCGATCCGCAAGGCGGCGCTGATCGGCGACATGGTGCAGTCGATCGCCCAGATCCCCGATCCGATCCAGCGGTCGGTCTACATCAAGGAGTGCGCGAAGATCATGGATATCGACGAGCAGATCCTCATCGGCGAGGTGGCCCGCAAGCGGCTGACCACCTCGGGCGACCGCGAAACCGACGACTTCATGCGCCGTCAGGCCACGCTGCGCCGCCGCGAGGAGCCGGCAGCCGAACGCCCCGAGGCCGAATATGCCCGGAAGGTCGAGGCCGGCAGCAGTTTCGAGGCGCTCGAACGCGAGATCGTCAAGTATCTGCTCAAGTTCGGCCACTGCTCGTTCGACTTCAAGGAGGGGCGCACGATGGTGGCCTGCAACGTCGCCGAGGTGATCTTCAGCGAGTTGTCCGACGATCAGATCGTCTTCCGCAATCCGGTCTACGCCAAGATCATGGCCATCTACCGCGAACAGTGGGAGCAGTTGGGGACGGGGGTCGAGGTGCCGGCCCACATCTTCCTGAACCACATCGATCCGGCGGTCTGCACGGCCGCGGTGGACATCCTCACGGCCGACGACAACTACGTGGCCAGCGAGATCTGGAAACGCAAGGAGGTGCATGTCGAGAGCGATGCCGAGATGCTGGCCGTCGGGGTGCCGAAGGCCGTGATGCTCTACAAGTCGAAGGTCGTCGAGTCGCTCATCAAGGAGCTGCAGGAGCGGCTGGCGAAGGCCGACCTCCCGGAAGAGGAGGAGTGCGAACTGCTCCGGCGGCTGAACAGCTACAACGAGGTGCGGAAGACTATCGCCCGGAAACTGGATCGACCGATTTTATGAAAAAAGGGGGCGGGTCTCGGGGTGTACACGCATCCCTGCGCGTACGGTGTGCAAACAGAAAATAAACAGAAAGATGTGTAAAACATATCAAAGATAAAAGAATTAGTTACCTTGACCGATACCCACCCCCGCGAAGAGATTTCGCAATTTGTATGCCGTTTTTGAGTATATGACCGAACAGAAGAAGATAAATATCCGGAACAAGCGCGCAACGTTCGACTACGAGATTCTCGAAGAGTACGTTGCGGGCATCGTGCTCGTCGGGACCGAGATCAAGTCGATCCGCGCGGGCAAGGTCTCGATGGTGGATTCGTTCTGCTACTTCGACAAGGGCGAACTGTGGATCCGCGGCGTCAACATCGCCGAGTATGCCTGGGGCACGTGCAACAACCACGTCCCGCGCCGCGACCGCAAGCTGCTGCTGACCCATCGCGAGCTGGACAAGCTCCAGCGCGCCTCGCAGGACCGCGGACTGACGATCGTCGGGCTGCGGCTCTTCCTGAACGAACGCGGGCTGGTGAAGGTGGTCGTCGGGCTGGCCCGCGGCCGCAAGTCCTACGACAAGCGCGAGTATCTGAAGGAGAACGACGCCCGCCGCGAGATGGACAAGGCGATGAAAAACTACCGGCGATGACGCGGGCGGTGTTCCTGGATGTCGACGGAACGCTCATCAGCTTCCGTACGCACGAGGTTCCCGCGTCGGCCGTCGAGGCGCTGCGCCGGGCCCATGCCGCCGGCGTGCGGCTCTTCATCGCCACGGGCCGTGCCGTGACCGATCTGGTGCAGCTGGAGGCGATCCCCTATGACGGGGTGGTGGCGCTGAACGGCGCCGAGTGTGTGCTGCGCGACGGACGGGTCGTCACCCGCCACCGGATTCCGCGCGAGGAGTTCGAACGGGCGCTGGAGCTCTCCGACGCATGGGATTTCCCGGTTGCGCTGGAGCTCAACGACGGAATCTTTGTCAACCGCGTGACGCCGGTCGTCGAGCAGCTCTCGCGGATGATCGCCCATCCGATCCCCGAGGCGGTCGACCTGCGGCGGTTGTTCGACCGCGGCGACTGCTGCCAGATGTGCTTCTACGTCGACCCCGAACTGGAACGGCGGGTGATGGCGCAGCTGCCGTCGCTGGCGGCAAGCCGCTGGTGTCCGATCTTTGCCGACGTCAATCTCCGGGGAATCGACAAGGCGACCGGTGTGGCCGAGTTTGCCGAACGGTTCGGATTCCGCCTCGAGGAGACGATGGCCTTCGGCGACGGCGGCAACGACGTCCCGATGCTGCGCAAGGCCGGGATCGGGGTGGCGATGGGCGAGGCGTGCGACGAGGCGCTGCAGGCGGCCGATTGGGTGACGGCGACGGTCGACGACGACGGTATCCGCCGGGCGCTGGAGCACTTCGGGGTGATCGCCCCGGAGCCGGCGGTGCGCTGAAACGTTTTTTTGAGGGGCCGGAGCCGGCGGAGCGTTGAAATACCTCGGGGTCCGGCGGTGCGCTGAGACTTTGCCCGTTGTGTCAACCCGGGGACGGATGATGCTCGGGCGGAATGAACGGAAAAATGGAATGATAAACGATACGAAACATGTCACTGATTCTTTGTATTGAAACCGGTACGGACGTCTGCTCCGTCGGGATTGCCCGCGACGGCGTGCTGCTGTCGCTGCGCGAGAGTGATGAGGGGCGCGACCACGCCCGCAAGGTCGGCGTATTTGTCGACGAACTGCTGCACGAAACGGGGATTGCCCCCGACGATCTGGATGCCGTGGCCGTCGGCAAGGGGCCCGGTTCCTACACCGGACTGCGTATCGGCGTCTCGTTTGCCAAGGGGTTGTGCTACGGCCTGCAGAAGCCGCTGCTGGCGGTCGGTTCGCTCGATGCGCTGGTCGAGGTGGCCCGCGAGGATTACGAGGCGGGGATCATCTCGGTCGACCGCTGGGAGGAGGCTCGTCTCTGCCCGATGGTCGACGCCCGCCGCATGGAGGTCTATGCACAGATCTTCGATGCGAAGGGGGAGGCGCTGACCGGGGTCTCGGCCGAGGTGATTACGGAGGAGAGCTTCGCGGAGTGGCGCAACGACGGCCGTCCGTTCGTGATCTTCGGCAACGGCGCCCGCAAGTGTGCCGAGGTGCTGCCGGGAGCCACATTCGTCGAGGTGACCCCTTCGGCGCGCGGTCTGGCCCGGCTGGCACAGAAGGCGCTCGACGAGGGCCGCAAGGAGGATATCGCCTATTTCGAGCCCTTCTACCTGAAGGATTTCGTCGTCACGACCTCGAAGAAGAAGCTCTTCTGAGCAGAAGCGGCCGGGCGGCATGACGGAGGAGGAGCTGATTGTCCGGTTGTCGGATCGCCTGTCGGCGGATTTTGCCCGCGAGGCGGCCCGCAAGGTCTGTGAGGCGGAGGCGGTTGGCGTGCTCTACGAACTGGTGACCCGGAAGGCGGAGACGTTGCCGAAGCCGTTGCGCCATACGCTCCTTTTTCGTGGGGCCTATGTGCTTGAGACGATCTATTTTGCGGATCGTACGGCCTTTTTTCCCTATGCGGAGGATTTCTGCAGGAGGGGGTTCCCGGCCTGTTCGGATGCCAGTGCGCGACGCCATTTCGGAAAGATTATGGCCGATCTGCTGGGGCGGGTCCATCCCGATCCGCAGTCGCTGGAGCGGATTGCCGCAACGGCGGCCGACTGGGTCGTGGATCCGGCGGCAAAGGTAGCCGTGCGCGTATGGGCCATGGAGGTGCTGAAGTGTTGCCGCGGGCGGATCGGATGGGTGGACGAGAGCTGGTCGGATCTGGTGGAGATGCTGACGGTCGGCGCCTCGCCCGGAATCGAAAGCCGGATCCGCCGAAGCTGGCGGTAAAATGAGAGATCCCGCAGCCGGAATCGGTTGCGGGATCTCTTTTTTTGGTCCGGACCGGTTTTATTCCGGGAGCCGGCCAGAGCCCTCCGTGGCGGCAGATTCCGGGGCAGATTCCGGGACCGGAGCCTCGGAAGTCGACGTTGAAACCGCGGTGGCTTCCGCAGCCGCCGCAGTCTCCGAAATCCCGGCAGATGAATCTGAGACAGGGGCCTGAGTTTCCGAGACTCCAACAGCCGAAGTCCCAACAGCCGAAGTCCCAGCTGCCGAAGTCTCCGCGGTCGGAGTAGTCGAACCCGTGGTCGGGACTTCCGCAGCCGGAACGGCACTCTCCGACGGATGACGCTTGTCCGTGTCGCGTTCGGCCAGTTCGAGCGTGCGGGCCGAGTGTTTGCGTTTGGTCTGCAGACGGGCCTTCTCGCGCAGCTCCTCCCCGACGCGGATGATGTTCCGGTTCCCGGTGCAGAGCCGCTTGTAGGCGTCGTCGTAGGAGGCGCGGGCCTTGTCGAGCGCCGCTCCGACCCCCTCGAGCGATGCCGTGAAGGCCACCAGCTGCTCGTAGAGCTTCAGCCCGCAGTCGGCAATCTCGCGCGTGTTCTTGTCCTGATCGTTGTACTTCCAGAGGTCGGCCACGAGCTTCAGCAGCGCAAAGAGATTCGTCGGCGACGAGACGATCACCTTGCGGTCGTAGGCGTCGGACCAGATCTTCGGATCGCTCTGCAGTGCCGCCAGGAAGGCCGGTTCATTCGGCACGAACATGATGACGAAGTCGGGCGACCGGAGCAGCCGCTGGTACTCCTTGCGGCCGAGTTCGATGACGTGCTGGCGCACCGAGGCGACGTGGGCCGCCAGGAAACGGCGCCGCTCCTCGTCGCTCTGCGCCGAGGTGTAGTTGACGTAGGCCGTCAGCGAGACCTTCGAGTCGATGATGATGTGCTTGCCCTCGGGCAGGTGCAGCACCACGTCGGGCCGCAGGTTGCGCCCCTCGTCGTCCTTGAGGTTGTATTGCGTCTCGTAGTGGATCCCCTTCGAGAGCGACGAACTGTCGAGAATCGTCTCCAGCAGCATCTCGCCCCAGTCGCCCTGCACCTTCGAATTGCCCTTCAGCGCATCGGTCAGGTTGCGCGCATCGGCCGAGATGTGCTGGTTGAGCTCCATCAGGTGCTTGAGTTCGTTCTTCAGCTCGCCGCGCTGTTCGTTCTCGTGGGAGTAGATGTGCTCGACCCGCTCGCGGAAGGCGGTGATGTTCTCGCGGAAGGGGCGCAGCAGCTGGTCCATCGATTCGCGGTTGGTCTGTTTGAAGGCGCGGGTCTGTTCGCCCAGGATCTCCGTGGCCAGGTTCTTGAACTGCAGCCGGAAACGCTCCTCGAGCTGTTCGCGTTCGGCACGCTCCGTCTCGCGCTCGGCGGCCTGTTTCTGCCGCAGCGCGGCGATCTCGGCCTGGGCCGATGCGCGCAGCCCGGCCAGCGTGGTCTGGGTGCGGAGATGCTCCTCGCGCAGGGTGCGCAGTTCGTCGAGGGCCTCGTCGCGGCTGCGGCGGGTCTCGGTGTGAAGGCTCTGGAGGGCAGAGAGCTCCTCGCGGGCCGCGGCAAGCGACTCTTCGCCGGCCGCCAGATCGCCGTGCAGACGCTGGGTCTCGCGGCGCAGGGTCACTACGGCGGCGCCCAGTCCGCCGATGATGACAACAAGCAGAATAAACAACAGGGTATTCATCACGGACAAAGATAGCCCTTTTCTTCCGATTTTCTCCTCCCGGCGGCCGCTTCGTGCATCGGATCGGGGCGGATCCCGCTGCCGGATCGGGGCGGAGGGCGCGGCGGCGGAGTGCAAAAAATGGGTGTAAATCGGCTTTTTGCAGCCGACTTACCGTATCTTTTCGTATCTTTGTTCAAGGAATGGCCCCTTCGCGGCGGGTGCCGACGGCGCCGGCGGAGAACAAACCCCTGAGACTGAATTTCATGCAGCGTATCATTTCCCCTTCGATGCTCTCGGCCGACTTCGGCCACCTGGAGCGTGACACCCATATGATCGACCGCAGCGCGGCCCAGTGGATCCACATCGACGTGATGGACGGCGTCTTCGTCCCCAATATCTCGTTCGGATTCCCCGTGCTGAAGGCTATCCGCAAGGTCACGTCGAAGTTCCTCGACGTGCATCTGATGATTGTCGAGCCCGAAAAGTATGTCGAACGCTTCGCCGAGGCGGGCTCCGACCTGGTGACCTTCCACCTCGAGGCCACGAACGATCCGGCCGAATGTATCGAGCGGATCCGCCGCATGGGCGCCCGGGTCGGCATCTCGATCAAACCCGCCACGCCGGTCGAGGCGCTGCGCGAATGGCTTCCGAAGGTCGATCTGGTGCTGGTGATGAGCGTCGAACCGGGATTCGGCGGGCAGTCGTTCATCGAGGGGTCGATCGACAAGGTCCGCGAGCTGCGGGCAATGATCCGCGAACTGGGGCTCGAGACCCTCATCGAGGTCGACGGCGGCATCTCGGCCGGTAATGCCCGGGCGGTCTACGAGGCCGGGGCCGAGGCCGTGGTGGCCGGCAGTGCCGTCTTCCGGGCTGCGGATCCCGAGGCCGAAATCCGGCGCATCCTCGAGGCCTGAGGTCCGGACCGGGGAGGGAAAAAATCGACGGGAAACGCAAGACCGGAGGTCCGGTTCGCGGGGTAGTAGCCTTCGTATTTTTGCGGTCGGAGGTCCGGTCTTCGGGGCGAACTCCGTCGTATCCTTGAGGCTCCGAGGTCGGTCCGGAGGTGATGGCCTCCGTTGCATCCTCGGAGCCTGAGTCCTTGCCCGGCGGGCGAAAATCTGCGGAAAACGCGAGGTCGTGGGGCGGTGATGGTGGAATTTCCCCCAAAATCGCTACCTTTGCGGTGTTTTCCCGGAGGACGTGTGTCGCTCCGGATCACAGCTACCGCAATATGATTTCACTCGACAATCTGACAGTAAGTTACGGAGGGTGGACCCTCTTCGACAATATTTCGTTCCTGATCAACCCCAAGGACCGCATCGGCCTGGTCGGAAAGAACGGTGCCGGCAAGACCACGCTGCTGCGTATCATCACCGGCGAACAGCAGCCCACGTCGGGTGCCGTCACGATCAACGGCGAATGCACGATCGGCTACCTGCCCCAGACGATGCGCGTGGCCGATACCACGACGCTCGTCGAGGAGACCGCCAAGGCCTTCGACGAGGTGCTGCGCCTCGAGGCCGAAATCGAGGAACTCACCCGTCAGATCACCGAGCGCACCGACTACGAATCCCCCGAATACGAACAGCTGCTCCACCGACTCAACGACGCCCAGGACCGTTACCACATCCTCGGCGGCGAGACGCGCGATGCCGATATCGAGAAGACGCTGCTCGGTCTGGGATTCAAGCGCGAGGACTTCTCGCGTGCGACGAGCGAGTTTTCGGGCGGGTGGCGCATGCGTATCGAGCTGGCCAAACTGCTCCTGCGGCGGCCGTCGATCTTCCTGCTCGACGAGCCCACGAACCACCTCGACATCGAGTCGATCCAGTGGCTGGAGGAGTATCTGAAGAACTACAACGGGGCGGTGCTGCTCATTTCGCACGACCGCGCCTTCCTGGACAACGTCACCAACCGCACGATCGAACTCTCGCTGGGCAAGATCACCGATTACAAGGTTCCCTATTCGAAATACGTCGTGCTGCGGGCCGAGCGCCGCGCCCAGCAGCTGGCCGCCTACGAAAACCAGCAGCGGATGATCGAGAAGACCGAGGAGTTCATCGAGAAGTTCCGCTACAAGCCCACGAAGTCGAACCAGGTGCAGTCGCGCATCAAGCAGCTCGAACGCCTTGAACGGCTCGAGATCGAGGATGAGGATCTGGCGACGCTCAACATCAAGTTCCCGCCCGCACCGCGTTCGGGACAGATCGTGGCCGAGATCAACGAGGCCGGGATGTCGTTCGGTTCGAAGCATGTCTTCAGCGGGGCGAATTTCGTCATCGAGAAGGGTGACCGCATCGCCTTCGTGGGGCGCAACGGCGAGGGTAAGACCACCATGGCCCGCATGCTCGTGGGACAGCTGACCCCGACCGAAGGGTCGATCCGCATCGGCGCCAACGTCAACATCGGCTACTACGCCCAGAATCAGGACGATCTGATGGACGGCGAGTTCACGGTCTACGATACGCTGGACCGGGTGGCCGTGGGCGACGTCCGCACGCGGCTGCGCGACATCCTCGGGGCGTTCCTCTTCCGTGGCGAGGATATCGACAAGAAGGTCAAGGTCCTCTCGGGCGGCGAACGGGCCCGGCTGGCCATGGCCCGCATGATGCTCGAACCGCGCAACCTGCTGGTGCTGGACGAGCCGACGAACCACATGGACATGCGCTCGAAGGATATCCTGAAGAATGCCATCCTGAAGTACGACGGCACGGTGGTTGTCGTTTCGCACGACCGTGAGTTCCTCGACGGCATGGTGCAGAAGGTCTACGAGTTCCGCGACGGTGGCGTCAAGGAGTATCTGGGCGGCATCTACTACTTCCTCGAAAAGCGCAAGCTGGAGTCGCTGCAGGAGATCGAGCGGCGCGACACGCCGGCCAAGGGGAGCAAGACTGTGGCCAAGACGGCTCCGAAGGGGGCAACGGCCGGTTCGGCAGCCGCCGCGGCGAACGACGGAACGGAGAAATCCGCCGCCCTCTCCGGCAAGGCCTCCTACGAGCAGAAGAAGGAGCAGGAGAAGCTGCTGCGCAAGCTGCGCAAGACGGTCGAGACCATCGAGACGGAGCTGGGCAGTCTGGAGAAGCAGATTGCCGAATACGACGCGAAGTTCGCCGCGGCAACCGCCTACAACGAGGCCGACTACAAGGCCTACAACGACCTGAAGGCCCGTTACGACCACCAGATGCACGAGTGGGAGAAGGCCTCCTATGAACTGGAAATAACCGAAGAACAATACAATGGATAATCTGATTTTCGGGATCCGTCCCGTTGCCGAGGCCATCGAGGCCGGCCGCCAGATCGAAAAGCTCTACATCCGCAAGGGGGCCGAAGGGCCGCTGATGCAGGAGTTCCGCGACCTCTGCATCCGCCACCGCATCCGCTGGCAGGAGGTGCCCGTCGAGAAGCTCAACCGCCTCACGCGCGGCAACCATCAGGGCGTCGTGGCTCAGACCGCCGCCATCGAGTATGTCGAGTTGTCGGACATTCTCGAACGGGTGCCCGAGGATGAGACGCCGCTGGTGGTGGTCTTCGACGGGGTGACCGACGTGCGCAACTTCGGGGCCATCGCCCGTTCGGCCGAGTGTGCCGGGGCCCACGGCCTCATCACGCCGCTGAAGAACTCTGCACCGGTCAATGCCGAGGCGATCCGTTCGTCGGCCGGGGCCCTCACGACGATCCCGGTCTGCCGCGTGGGGTCGATTCGCAATACGCTCAAGCAGCTGCAGGCGGAGGGCTTCCAGGTGGTCGCCGCCACGGAGAAGAGCCGCAAGCTGCTCTACGATGCCGACTTCCGGCGTCCGACGGCCCTGGTGATGGGCGCCGAGGATACGGGCATCTCGAAAGAGGTGCTGAAACTCTGCGACGAACAGCTGGCCATTCCGCTGATCGGCCACATCGAGTCGCTCAACGTCTCGGCCGCGGCTGCCGTGATGCTCTTCGAGGTCGTGCGTCAGCGCATCGGCGACTGATCCGCCGGCGCCGGCCTCCTCTTCCCTTCTCTGATCAACCCTCTCCGCTGTCTTTCTTCACCGTTAAACCCTTTGAATCATTCTGCTTATGAAATGGAATCTCCGGGAACGAATGAGAGAACTCCGCGAGGGGTTCGTGACCACCGCGCGGCGCCACCCGATCGAACTGCTCCTGCTGCTGGCGCTGACCGTGACGCTGGTCGTCTGTCTGGAAAGCGGCAAGGAGCCCAACGGTCCGCGGCTGCTGGTGACGGGATGGGGCGCCCTGCTGCTGCTTGTCGTCAACCGGCTGGCCGGGCACAGCGTCTGGCGCCGTATCTACTGGGTGGCCTGGGTGCCGCTGGTGCCGCTCTTTTTCTGGCCGGGGCTGCCAGAATGGGTCGAATCGGCGCAGGCCATCATCACCTTTGCGCTCCTGACGCCGCTGGCCCTGCTGGCCTCGCGGCGGGCGGTGGCCAATGACCGCTTCGTGGCCGATGCCCTGGTCTATCTGCAGGCGGCGCTGCTGGCGATGCTCTTTGCCTATGTCGCCTACGGACTCTTTGAGGCGACGCTCTGGTCGGCGGCCTACATCTTCGGTTTCAGCGAGGCCCGTTGGGTCGTGCACCTCTCGACGGATCTCTTCTTCGTCGTCCAGTGCTTCGTTGTCCCGACTCTCTTCCTGATGATGATCGACCGCTGGACCGAAGCCCGCCTGGGCTCGTCGCGCGTGCTGGAGCTCCTCGTGAACTGGATCATCACGCCGGCTGTGGTCATCTATGCCGCTATCCTTTACCTCTATCTGCTGAAGATCCTCGTGACGTGGTCGCTGCCCGAGGGGGGCGTGGCCTATCTCGTCTTCGGATTCACGATGACGGCGCTTGCGGTCAAGGCGCTGCGGCTGCCCTTCGCCAGGCGGACGTTCGACTGGTTCTACGACCGATTCAGCCTCGTGGCGCTGCCGATCGTGGCGCTCTTCTGGGTCGGGGTGGCCCGCCGCGTCGGCGAGTACGGACTGACCGAACCGCGCATCTATCTGCTCGTCTGCGGAGCGGTGATGACGGCCTGCATCCTGCTCTTCCTCTCGCGCCGGACGGGTCGCTACCTCTGGGTCGTGCTCTTTGCGATGGCGGCCTTCGCTGCCGTGGCCTACATCCCGGCGCTGGATCCTTCGCGTGCCGCCCTGCGCTCGCAGTCGCTGCGGGCCGAACGGATTGCCGCCGGTCTGGGGCGGCTCGATGCCGACGGCCGCCTGTCGCTTGCGCCCGCCTCGCCGGCCGATACGGCCCGACGCGAGGAGTTCCGCCGGCTGTACGAGGCGCTGGAGTATGTCGAACGCGACAGCGCAACGTTCGCCCGCTTCGGTATCGGGACGTCGGCCGATCTGGCGGCGGTGCTTCCCGAGAAGTTGCGCGGTTATGTGCAGTATGGTTGGGAACCGTCTGTCGGCGGGGAGGTTGCGACGCGCTCCTCGATCGATATCAGCCTGCCCCACAATGCCGAAGTGGAGGTTGACGGCCGTTACTCGCGCTGTTATGTCAATCTGACCGTGTGGAACCCCGAAAGCTGCTCCTTCGAGGGCGATACGCTGCGCTTCCGCCTCGGAGCGGAGCGCCCCGTGCTGGAGATTTCGGTGCCGGAACTGCTCGAACGGCAGCTGGCCCGAAGCGGTTACGACCCCTCGTCGGGCGAGGAGCCGACCCGCCAACAGACGCTGCAGCTGCTGGACTACCGCGATGATCGCTGTCGGATCCTTTTCGACCAGATGGCAGTCGAGTTCCGCGATTCGGTCGATGTAATCACGGCCTTGTCGGTCCATTCCCTCTGGCTGCGATGATCGGGCGTTGTGGCAGGAAGAGAACCGGATCCGCGACGGGAGGTCGGGGATCTTCGGTCGTGCGCACGTCGCTGGTCGAGGTGCTCGAACATCCGCGGCTGGGCGAGGTGACACTGGCTCAGACACCGCGCGCCCGGCGGGTTTCGATCCGTGTCAAGGCGTCGGGTGACGTGCGGCTCTCGTTTCCCTTCGGGATATCGCAGCGTCGGGCGCTGGCCTTTCTCGAGGCGAAGGTCGAGTGGGTAGAGGCCGTCCGCGAACGGCTGGCCCGCAAGCAGGAGGCTCTGCCGCCGAAACTTCCGCCCGAGGAGCTCAAGGCCCGCATCGAGGAGCTGCGTCGTGCCGCCCGGGAGGACCTCCCGGCGCGCATCGCCCGCCTGTCGGCCGCGACGGGCCTCCGTTATGAGAAACTTTCGATCCGCGCCTCGCGCACGAAGTGGGGCAGCTGTTCGGGACGAAACCACATCTCGCTGAGTCTCTTCCTGATGGGGATTCCCGAGCACCTGCGCGATTTTGTCATCCTCCACGAACTCTGCCATACGGTCCACCACAATCATTCGCCACGGTTTCACGCGCTGCTCGACCGGCTGGTCGGCGGACGCGAAAAGGAGCTTATCGAGGCGCTGAAACGCTGCTCGATCCCCTGTTGAGCGGCAGAATGAAAACCGAAAGTCGGCAAAAAACCGGACCGCGCTCGGTTTTCTCGAATAAAATGCCTATATTAGTACGATTAAATCCAACCTTCATGAACAAAAACGGCGAAGAAACACTCCTGAGCCTCCCGGAACGCCATACTCGGATCCTGACACTGCTGCATCAGAACGGATCGATCTCCGTCGCACGGCTCTCCGAACTCTTCCGCGTCTCGGAGGTGACCATCCGCAAGGACCTCTCCTTCCTCGAACAGCAGAAAAAACTCTATCGTACGCACGGCAGTGCCATCCTGATCAGCCCGTATATCGGCGACCGTCATGTCGATGAGAAGGAGAAGCGAAACGTCGCCGAAAAGCGAGCCATCGGTATCGCCGCTGCCGGGTTGATCGACCGGGACGATTCGATCATCATCGCTTCGGGAACCACGATGGCCTTCCTGGCCCGCGAAATCAAACCCCGCGGACGACTGACGGTGATCACGTCGGCGGTTCCCGTGACACGGATCCTCTCGCAGGAGGAGGATATCGACGTCATCCAGCTCGGCGGTATCACCCGCAGCAGTTCGGTTTCGGTCGTCGGACCCTTTGCCGAGTCGATGCTGCGCAACTTCAACTGCAGCACGCTCTTTCTGGGGGTTGACGGTATCGATCCCGGCTTCGGACTGACAACAACCAATACGCTCGAGGCTTCGCTCAACCGGGCGATGATCGAGGCGGCGCAGAAGGTCGTGGTGCTGGCCGACAGCACAAAATTCGGCCGGCGGGGCTTCAGCAAGATCTGCGATCTGGAGTCCGTCGACCGGATCATCACCGATCGGGGCGTACAGTCGCTCTATCTCGACCGGCTGCGTGAATGCGGTACCGAGGTCACGCTCGTCGATGCCTGAATCCCGGAAGGGAGAGGTGATGCTGGCGGATGCCTGAGTTCGGAAAAGCGTTTGCCGGTGTCTGAACCCGCATAATAAAGCCCCGCAGAGGAGTCCCGTTCGGGAGTCTCTTCTGCGGGGCTTTTTCGATTGTTTATACCGCTGCGCGGCAGTCTGCGGGGCACTGACGGCCTGCCGGACGGCGCGCTATTTCTTCAGCAGCGCCTGCAGCTGCTCGGGGTAGTTCGTGGTGATATAGTCCACATTCTGGTCGATGAAATACTGCATGTCCTCTTCGGAATCCACCGTCCAGACGTTGACCTCCAGCCCGAGCTTGTGGGCCTGTTCGATCCATTCGGGATGGCGGCGCAGCACCTTGGCCGAATAGTCGATGCCGGCCAGCCCCAGCTTCTGGATGCTGCGCGGCGGCAGATCACCGTTCAGGTAGTAGATCTTCGTCTCGGGCAGCAGCTTCTTGAAGGCCAGGCAGGCGTTGATCGAGAAGGCGATGATGTCGGTCCGATCGAGCAGGTCGTGTTTGCGCAGCGCCTGGACGATCTTCTCGGCGGCAAGGTCTTCGCGGTTGAGGTCCGTGAGCGACTTCATCTCGAGGATCAGCCGGGTACGGGGCTTTGCCGCAACCAGCTTGAGATAGGCATCCAGTGTCGGGATGTTCTCGCCGTTGGACAGTACGATCGCCGTGATGAGGCTGGCCTTGTCGCGCTCCATGTCGATCGAGGTCCCTTTGAAAATGCGGTCGTGGTTGACAATCAGATGGTTGTCTGAAGTCAGCCAGACGTCGATTTCCGAACCGTAAACCCCTACGGAGTCGGCCTTGGTGAACGATGCCAGTGAATTCTGGGCCGATCCCGGAGCGGTCCAGTAGCCGCGGTGGGCAATGACCTTGGGCTGTGCGACGGCTGCACCCGCAGCGAGGAGCAGTGCTGCGGCCAGAATGATTTGTCTCTTCATATTGATGTTTGTTTAGGTGGTTTGATGCCTTGAAAGCAGAACAAAAATACGAAATATTTCCGGTTCTGCAAGCGCTATTTTGCTTTTGCGGGGGCGATATTCGCGACTTTGGCCTGTTCGTTGGGGGAGGATTTCCGGGGGCGGTTCCCGATGGGTGGAGGACACAATGATCCGATTTTGAGAAGATTTGATCCGAAAAAACTTCCGAAAAGACAAATTTTTGCGTATCTTCGTACAATTCGAACGACTTGAAACCACAAACTCAATAAGAACCATGAAAGAAAAAGTCAGCAAGAAATTCCACGAACTCTTCGGCGAAGGGGCCATCCTCTTCACCTCGCCCGGACGTATCAACCTCATCGGCGAACACACCGACTACAACGGAGGCTTTGTCTTCCCGGGAGCCGTCGACAAGGGGATCGTCGCCGCCATCCGGCTCAACGGTACGGACAAGGTCCGCGCCTATGCCTGCGATCTGGGCGAGCCGTCGGAGTTCGGTCTGCGCGAGGAGGACAAACCCGCCGAAAGCTGGGCCCATTATATCTTTGGAGTCTGCCGCGAGGTGCAGAAGCGCGGTGGCGTGATCGGCGGTTTCGACACGGTCTTCGCCGGTGACGTGCCCCTGGGTGCCGGCATGTCGTCGTCGGCCGCCCTGGAGTCGACCTTCGCCTTTGCACTCAACGACCTGTTCCACTGCGGAATCGACAAGTTCGAACTCGCCCGGATCGGGCAGTCCACCGAACACAACTACTGCGGCGTGAACTGCGGCATCATGGATCAGTTCGCCTCGGTCTTCGGCAAGAAGGGCAATCTGATCCGCCTCGACTGCCGTTCGATGGAGTATGCCTACTTCCCGTTCGATCCGAAGGGCTACCGGCTCGTGCTGGTCGACTCGCGCGTGAAACACGAACTTGTCGGCTCGCCCTACAACGACCGTCGCGCGTCGTGTGAGCGTGTTGCCCGGGTTCTCGGGCAGGAGTTCCTGCGCGGGGCGACGATGGAGCAGCTCGATGCCGTCAAGGATCGGATTTCGGAGGAGGATTACCGCCGTGCCCGCTATGTGATCGGCGAGGAGCGCCGCGTGCTCGACGTGTGCGATGCCCTGGAGCACGGTGACTACGAGACGGTCGGCAAGCGGATGTACGAGACCCACTGGGGACTCTCGAAGGATTACGAGGTTTCGTGCGAGGAGCTCGACATGCTGGTCGAGGTGGCTCAGGAGTGCGGCGTGACGGGTTCGCGCATCATGGGCGGCGGCTTCGGCGGCTGTACGATCAACCTGGTCAAGGACGAACTCTACGACCGTTTCATTGCGGAGGCCAAGGAGCGTTTCAACGCCCGCTACGGCCACGAACCGAAGATTTACGACGTGGTGATCTCTGACGGTTCGCGCCGCCTGGAGTAGCAGGAGCGGTCTTTGGCAGAAAGGCCGGGGTTCCGACAGGGTGTCGGAATTCCGGCCTTTTTTGACGGGTCGGAGGACCGATTTGCATGGAAAATAGCCCCGGAAGTGGTGAAAATGGCCGAAAATTTCTACCTTTGTTAAGAAAAGCCTACCTGAACGAGCATGAAACTCCTCCTTGCGCTCCTGTCGACCGTCGCCCTGCTGCTTGTCTGTGCAGCCCACGGGTTCAATGTCAGGGACTACCGTTTTCATTCGATGCCCGAGACCACCTATTACGGCGGAATCCACAGCATTGCCAAGGACAGCGTCGGCCGAATCTGGTTCAGCGGCTATGACGCCCTGTTCATGTACAACGGCAGTTCGTTCGAGCGGATGAACGAGGGTGTCTCGAGTCTTTCGCCCAGCTCCTACTGGATGTACGGTCAGGTCGTGACGGCCGGTACGTCACTTCCCGGGCCGCAAGAAACAGGCATTTGATGGAGAAATGTCCCTCGAATACCTGGAGAATTCCGTGGCACGGAGCTCCCGATTCAGAGCAGATGGCAGTTTCTGCGATTCTGATGCGGCAGCAGTCGATCCGGATTCCTGACGGTCTGCTCCGTCCGAAAGAGAATACACTGGTGGTCTTCGATCTAAAGAATGTCGATCCGACGACGGGGATGCACCTCTCGAATGAACCCGTATTTAACTGATTTACCATGAAGAAAACCCAACGAATGATCGCCTGCGGCATCGTGCTGGCCACGCTGGTCGCAACCGCCGCGCAGGGAGCGGAACGACATCCCCGCTACAAGGATGCCTCGTTGCCGATCGAAGAGCGTGTCGAGGATCTGCTCGGCCGCATGACGCTCGAGGAGAAGGTCCTCCAACTCAATCAGTACACCCTGGGCCGCAACGACAATGTCAACAACCAGGGAGATCCCGTCGCCGACATCCCCGCAGGAATCGGATCGCTGATCTATTTCGAAACCGATGCCGATCTGCGCAACCGGGTGCAGCACAAGGCGATGGAACAGTCGCGGCTGGGGATTCCCGTACTCTTTGCCTTCGATGTTATCCACGGTTTCCGCACGGTCTATCCCATTCCGCTGGCGCAGGCCTGCTCGTGGAATCCCGCGCTGGTGACCCGTGCCACCGGGGTTGCGGCCCGCGAAGCAAGCATGTGCGGCATCGACTGGACGTTTGCTCCGATGATCGACGTGGCCCGCGACGGCCGCTGGGGACGGGTCTCGGAGGGTTACGGCGAGGATCCCTATGCCAATGCCGTCTTCTGTGCCGCCTCGGTGAAGGGGTATCAGGGCGACGACCTCGTCGGCGAACACCGCGTGGCGGCCTGTCTGAAACACTATGTCGGTTACGGAGCCTCGGAGGGCGGCCGCGACTATGTCTATACCGAGATCTCGCGCCAGACGCTCTGGGATACCTATCTGGTCCCCTACAAGGCCGGAATTGAGGCCGGTGCCGCCACCGTCATGAGCAGTTTCAACGACATCAGCGGGGTTCCCGGATCGGCCAACCTCTATACGTTGACCGAAATCCTCAAGAATCGCTGGCATCACGACGGTTTTGTCGTCTCGGACTGGGGCGCCATCCAGCAGCTGCGTTCGCAGGGGGTTGCCGCGGATCGTCGCGAGGCGGCCTTGCTGGCATTCCGGGCGGGGCTCGAGATGGACATGATGAACCATTGCTACGACGCCCATCTGGCCGATCTGGTGCGTGATGGCGAGATCTCCGGGGAGCGTCTGGATGATGCGGTCCGGCGTGTCCTTCGGCTGAAGTTCCGTCTGGGGCTCTTCGAACACCCCTATACCGAAGAGTCGACGCCCGGGGAGCGTTTCCTGCGTGAGGAGGATCTCGCCGTAGCCGAGGAGCTGGCTGCCGAATCGATGGTGCTGCTCAAGAACGAAGGGGCGATCCTCCCGCTTGCGGACGTACGTCGGATTGCGGTCATCGGCCCCATGGCCAAGAGTCAGTTCCATCTGCTCGGAGCCTGGGCCGGCCACGGCATGGGCGAGGATGTCGAGAGCATCTACGACGGTCTGGAGCGTGAGTTCGGACGGCGTGCGGAGTTGAGCTATGCCGTCGGCAGCGGGTTTGACGGTGACGATACGACGGGTTTTGCCGAGGCGGTTCGTGTGGCTTCCGAGTCCGATGTCGTGGTGCTCTGTCTCGGTGAAAAGGCCAACTGGAGCGGCGAGAATGCCTCCCGTTCGACGCTGGCACTGCCCGCCGTGCAGGAGCAGCTGGCCCGCGAAGTGGCCGGATGCGGCAAACCGGTCGTGCTGTTGCTCACGAGCGGCCGCCCGCTGGAGATCAGCCGCCTCGAGCCGCTGAGCCGGGCCATTCTACAGGTTTGGCAGCCCGGAGTGCGTGGCGGTTCGCCGGCAGCCGGGATCCTCTCCGGGCGGATAAACCCCTCGGGACGTCTGGCCATTACCTTCCCCCGTTCGACCGGTCAGGTGCCGATCTACTACAACCATCGTCAGAGTGCCCGTCCCGATCAGGGCCGCTATCAGGATATCCCCTCGACGCCGCTCTACGAATTCGGCTACGGACTCAGCTATACGACCTATGCCTATGGTGAACCGATCGCTTCGGCAACGACCTTCCGTCGCGGTGAACGGGTCACGGTCGAGATCGACGTGACGAACGAAGGGCCGCGTGACGGGGCCGAGACCGTGATGTGGTTCATCACCGATCCCGTCTGCCGCATTTCGCGTCCGGTGAAGGAGCTGCGCCATTTCGAGAAGCGGATGCTGCGCAGCGGCGAGACCGGCCGGTTCCGTTTCGAGATCGATCCCGAACGCGATCTGGCCTTTGTCGACGATGAGGGACGCCCGATCCTTGAGGCGGGGGATTATTACGTGTCGGTCAAGGACAAACGCGTGAAGCTGACGCTTGTCGAGTAAATGCTGGGCCTCGGAGTGGTTTGCAGCCGGGCCGGGATTCGTCCCTGACCGGTTTTCGGAAACGGCTGCACCGGTCCGAACCGGCGGCCGTCCCTGCTCCTGCCCTGAAACAGAGACATCCCGACCCAAAAGGTCGGGATGTCTTTTGTTGTGGATGGTTGTAGAATCGGTGGTCAGTCGAGAATCTTCTGCAGCAGGATCTCATTCTGATAGCCTTCGGGGCTCCAGAGCCAGTCGCGTTTGGTGCCGACTTCGCGAAAACCCAACTCGCGGAACAGCATCCGGCTTGCCGTGTTTCCTTCGCCGATGCAGCACCACAACTGGTGCATCCGCAGCCGGTTGCGGGCATATTCGCAGAGCGTCTCCACTGCATCGCGGGCATATCCCAGCCGGCGGTCGCGCGGGTCGTAGATCAGGATTCCCAATCCGGCCCTTCCGTGCAGCGGATCGTATTCGAACAGATCCACCGTCCCGATCGTCCGGCAAGGAGCGGCCTCCCGTTTGCAGGTCACTCCGTCAGCCTCTTCACAAGTCCGTTCGCCGGGTTCTCCGTCAGCCCCATTGCAGGCCTCTCCGCCGGTTTCTCTGTCAGCCCCATTGCAGGCTTCTCTGCCAGCTTCTCCGTCAACCTCTCTGCAGGCCCCATTGCAGGCCTCTCCGCGTGTCTCCTTGCCTGCCTCTCCGTCAGTCTCTCCGTCAGTCTCTCCGCAGGCCCCTTCACTCGCCCCCGAGCTGGCCTTCTCTTCGGCCCCCCGGGTCTCGATCATCAGGCGCAGCTGACCGGTACGGAAGAGATCGCCGCCCTGCAGCTGCCGATCGATAAACCGTTCGATCTGTTCCCGTGAGAAGGGTTCGGTGGTGCCGCTGACGGCCCATACCGCAGGGTCGTTTTCCCACGCGTAGAGCACTTCGGCATCCTGCGGCTCGACGGCCCGCAGCCGGATCCGCCGCCCTTCGAGTGTCATCGCAGTCCGATCACCTTGTTGCGGATCAGCATCGTAACGCCCCAGGCGTTGGCGTTTTCGCTCATCTTCGAGAGGCGGAACTTCGTATCCTTGTAGACCAGGTTGAGCGAGTATTTGTTCGTGGCCGACTTCAGCGGCAGCATGATGTAGTCACCCGCAGCCGCCAGGTTGCCGCCGACGATCACCGTCTCGGGATTGAACGTGTTGATCAGGAACGCCACGGCCTTGCCGACCTTCTCGCCGGCCTCCTCGATCAGCTCGATTGAGAGGTTGTCGTCGTTCTTTGCGGCGTTGATGATGTCGTCGATGTGGATACTCTTCTGCTGGTCGTACTTCTCCTTGAGGATCGTGTTGACCCCCTTCTCGATCAGGTGGCACATCTTGTCCTCGATGGCGATACCCGAAACCTCGGTCTCCAGACAGCCCTTCTTGCCGCACGAGCAGATGATCTCGTTGTCGAAGAAGGGGATGTGGCCGAACTCGCCGGCGAAACCGCTCTTGCCGTAGTAGAGCTGGCCGTCGATGACGATACCGATGGCGACGCCGCGGCCCATGTGCAGATAAATCACGTTGCTCTCGTCCTTCGACTTGCCGCAGGTGTACTCGGCGTAGCAGCGGGCGCGGGTGTCGTTCTCGAGCAGCACGCGGATGCCGACCCGATCCTCGAGGATGTCGCGCAGCGACTGCTCGCTCGAGGTGAAGTATTTGTAGCTGCGGCCCGTGGCGGGGTTGACGCGGCCCGTCATGCAGACGCCCAGTCCGAGGATCTTGGCGCGGTCGATGCCGCAGTTGGCGATGAAGTTCTCGATGTTGGCGCAGATGCGTTCGATGCACTGCGGGCGGTCGATGAGTTCGAACGTGAAGTCGTTCTCCTCCTTGATGATATTGTTCTGGAGGTCGGTGATCAGGAACCGCATGTTGTCACGGCCGACATTCACTCCGGCGAAATAGATGGCCGAATTGGCCAGTCCGAAGATGTTGGGCCGGCGGCCTCCCGGAGTCTCGACCTTGCCCAGATCGGTGACGATGTTTTCGTCGACAAGTTCCTGAACCAGTTTGGTTATGGTCGGGACACTGATATGCAGTTCTTTGGTTAATTCGGAGAGGGTACATTCGCCGTTTACGGCCATGTGTGCGATGATGTTGCGCTTGATGATGCTGTTTTTGTGGGAAATGCCCTTCAGCGCTTCGTCTTCGTGTTTGTTGAAAAATTCGGTGAGTGATGTCATCCTTCCAGCCTGTTTTTTAAGTAACAGTGCAAATATAGCGACTTAAATTAAAAAATGCAATAACTTTTTAATAATTTTAATAAATTTTCCGGCCCGGCAGATACAATAAAAAATAACGACCTGACGGGCAGGTCGTTATTTTTCGTGCGGCGGAGGCTTGCTCCGCGATCCTTTACAGGGTCGATTTCGACTCGACGTGTGCGTTGGCGTCGACCTTGCGGATCAGTCCCTGGAGCACCGTGCCGGGGCCGAGTTCGGTGAACTCCGTCACGCCGTCGGCCAGCATGTTCTTGACGATGTAGGTCCAGCGTACGGGGGCCGTCAGCTGTGCGATCAGGTTGGCCTTGATGGCGGCGGGATCGGTATAGGGTTTGGCATCGACGTTCTGGTAGATCGGGCAGGTCGGGGTCTGGAACGGGGCCTCGTGGATGGCCTTTTCAAGCTCCTGCTTGGCGGGCTCCATCAGCGGTGAGTGGAAGGCTCCGCCGACGGGCAGACGCAGTGCGCGGCGTGCACCGGCAGCCTTGGCCTTTTCGCAGGCGGCCTCGACGGCCTCGACGGCACCCGAGATTACCAGCTGACCCGGGCAGTTGTAGTTGGCGGCAACGACCACACCGTCGGTCGATGCGCAGATCTCCTCGACGGTCTTGTCGTCGAGACCCAGGATGGCGGCCATCGTTCCGGGCTGCGCCTCGCAGGCGGCCTGCATGGCCATGGCACGTTTCGAGACGAGCTTCAGACCGTCCTCGAACGAGAGGGCTCCGGCAACCACCAGGGCCGAGAACTCACCCAGCGAGTGGCCGGCAACGGCATCGGGCTTTACGCCGAGGGCCTTGGCCATGATGACCGAGTGGAGGAAGACGGCCGGCTGCGTGACCTTCGTCTGCTTGAGCTGCTCGTCGGTTCCGGCGAACATGATGTCGGTGATGCGGAAACCGAGTATCTCGTTGGCTTTCTCGAAGAGTTCTTTTGCTTCGGGGACATTGTCGTAGAGGTCTTTACCCATCCCGACGGCCTGGGCACCCTGGCCCGGGAACACGTAAGCGTGCTTCATGATTTTCATGTTTTTTAGGTTTGCGGGGCAAAGATACGAATTTATTTTCTAACTTTGCACCGCTAAGGTTCACAAAGGATTCCGCAAAGCCCCGGCGGGTGGATGCAAATCCTTGGTGATGAAAAGGGAATGCCGTGAGAATCGGCAGCAGTTCCCGCTGCTGTAAGTTCCGTCTACGGCCGCAACACGCTCGAGCCACTGGTTTTGCAACTGGGAAGGCGTTGCGGCAGGAACAAGCCAGAAGACCTGCCTTGGCAACTTCCTCGGGGAAGAATCTTTTTTCGAGTGCATCTGCGGTGAACGGAGCATCGTAACCATCTGCGGCGATGTCGCATGTGGTCGTTTCTCGTCGTACGGGACGAGGGTGAAGAAGATTCGATCTCGGAGGGTTTCGGGACCGTTTTTTTATTTACATAACCAAAAACCTGTTCAACGTATGAAACGATTTTTCCTTACCCCGACCCTCGCATTGCTGACCGCCCTGGCGGTCGTAGGCTGCTCCGACGACAAGAAGGAGACGGTTGATCCGCGTGTTCCGGCCACGGAGGTGGTGCTCGACGTCACGGAGAAGGATCTTGCTCCGGGCGAGACGCTGCAGCTCAAGGCTGCTGCCAAACCCCTCGATACAACCGACAAGGTGGTCTGGAGCTCCGACAACGAGACGGTGGCCACGGTCTCGACCGAGGGACTCGTGAAGGCCGAGAGTGCCGGTCAGGCGACGATCAAGGCCTTGTGCGGATCGGTATCGGCCACGTGTGTCGTGCGGGTCGCCGAGCCCGAACCCGTCGCCGAGTATGACATCATCTCCTTCGAAACGGACGAGGGCATGAAGGATATCAACGGCGCCGAAGTCGCGCTGGGCGATGCCGAGGTGGTCGGAGGTTTTGCCGCCGGCACCTATCACGACATCTTCTGGGCCAAGCCCTATCTGGCCGATTACGGCCAGGAGGTCGAGTACATGGGCAAGACGGTCGATGTGCTGCTCTTCTCGACGGCGGACGGAAACGTCTGGTTCGGCTCCTACTACAGCGACGGTACGGGATGGGGCTCGCAGATGGACACCTGGGGCGGCTTCACCCTCTCGCGGAACTTCAATACGACGGCCGCGTCGTTCAACTACACCGACCAGTTCTCGGTCTACGCCTCGGAGGGGGCCAGTGCGAGCCGGACCTTTGCCGTGGCCTACTGCAACGGCATGATGGGCGGCACCTATGCCAATCCGACCATCGAGTTCGCCGTGACGCCCCGTCGGGTGGCCTATCTCTGCATGGCCCCCTCGACGATGCTTTATACCTATTATAAATACGATTCGTCGGCCGTCTCCGACCGCACGTTCGGCTACCGCATCACCGGCTCGCTCAAGGGCCAGGAGACCGGACAGGTCGACGTCATGCTGGTCAACATGAGTTCGGTGGCCGAGGGGTGGGTCAAGGCCGACCTCACCTCGCTGGGCGAAGTCGACAAACTCGTCTTCAAGCCCCAGGGGGTCAACCCGAACAAGGATTTCGATCCGGTCTACTTCTGCCTGGACGAGATCGCACTTGTCAAGTAACCTTTTCGGGGAGGCACGGCCTCCCCGAAAATAAACAATAAACGATTATGAAACACTTGCATCCCTTCCTCCTCGCTGCGCTCTGCGCAGCCGCACTCTCCGCCTGCTCGGACGACAAGAACGATAAACCTGCCGTTGAGTATGACGTGATCTCGTTCGAGAACTCCGAACACCTGGCCGATGCCAACGGTGCCGAAGTGTCGCTCGGCGACGTGACGATGAATCTCTACGGAATCGGCTCGTACACCTATTCCAACGTCTTCTGCGGCAAGGCGTATGCCTCGGGGGCCGATTTCGACGGCACGCTCTTCACGACGGCCGACGGTTCGATCCGCTTCGACTCCTACTACGCCGGTTCGTACGATACGTGGGGCGGCATCGCCCTGGCGGCCAGCCCCGATGCGACGGCTGCCGATGCGTCGCTCACGCAGCAGTTCTCGGTATGGGCCGCGTCGGGCGCCAACAACACGACGAACTATGCCGTCTGCTACGATTCGAACACCCCGTCCGAGGAGTGGCCCGAGTACATGTCCAAGTCGGGTTATCCGACCATCCGCTTCTCGAAGCCCCGTGTGGTCGACCACCTCTACCTGGCCAACTCGACCTATACCTGCAACTCCTTCACGGGGGCGATGGACGACCTTTTCGAGGTGAAGATCACCGGTCTGAAGAGCGGAGCCGAGGTCGGCTCGACAACCGTGACGCTCATCTCCGGGACGACGCGGCTCGAGGGCTGGCAGCGTGTCGATCTGGCCACGTTCGGCGCGGTGGATCAGCTGACCTTCAAGGTGACGGGTATCGACGTGATGACCGATCCGACCTACTTCTGCCTCGACGAGATCGCACTCGTGCGCCAATAGCGGCCGGAGCCATCGACAAACAAAATCCCCGCAAGGACATTCGAGCCTTGCGGGGATTTTTCGTGGGATGGTACGCTCCGAGGTGGAGATACACTCCGGGGCGGTCCGCTCCTTCTATTTCGAGATGAGGTTGTCCTTCTCGATATCCTTGAAGTAGCGGTAGGTGGCTACGCGTAGCTCCTCGGCGGCGGGGTCGTCGCAGACCAGAATGCCGTTCGGGTGAACCTGCAGGGCCGAGATCGTCCACTGATGGTTGTAGGCTCCCTCGACACCGTGACGCACGGCGCGGGCCTTCTTGTGTCCCGTAGCCAGAATCAGCACCTTTTTGGCCGAGAGGACCGTGCCGACACCGACCGTCAGGGCCGTCTTCGGAACCAGCGAGATGTCACCGCCGAAGAAGCGCGAGTTCACCTGGATCGTATCCTGCGTGAGCGTCTTCAGCCGCGTGCGGGAGTTGAGCGACGAGAAGGGCTCGTTGAAGGCGATATGGCCGTCTTCGCCCACGCCGCCCATGAAGAGGTCGATGCCGCCGGCCTCGACGATGCGGGCCTCGTAGTCGGCACACTCCTTGACCAGATCCTCGGCATTGCCGTTCAGAATGTTGACATTCTCGGGCTTGATGTCGATGTGCTTGAAGAAGTTGTTCCACATGAACGAGTGGTAGCTTTCGGGGTGCTCCTCGGGCAGTCCGACGTATTCATCCATGTTGAACGTGATGACGTTCTTGAACGACACCTCGCCGGTCTTGTGGCGGCGGATCAGCTCCTTGTAGGTCTCCAGCGGGGTCGAGCCCGTCGGGAGTCCCAGCACGAAGGGCGACTTGGTTACCTGCTCCTTGGCCTTGATCTGCGAGATGATGTAGTTGGCGGCCCACTGGGCTACCTGCTGCGGGGTATTTTCAATAATCAGACGCATGTCGTAACGTTTTTGTTGGTTTCTTAGAACATTCTTACAAAGACCTCGATAGCCTGATATTCGGCCATGCCGAGCTGGTCGTAGAGGCGGGCCGTATTCTGGGTCCGCTCCTCGGCGCGCTGCCAGAACTCGCGCGGGTCATCACCCGGGAAGGGCATGATATCCTTCTGCGAGAGGTGGCGGTAGATGGCGTGGCGCTTCATGATCAGTTCGTCGGGCGACAGGGGCACGGCCATGTCGACCATGCCGAGATCCCACTCCATCCAGGCTCCGCGGTAGAGCCACAGGTGGCACTCCTTCATCCAGTCGTCGTCCTTGACCACCTCCAGGGCGCCCAGTACGGCCTCCATGCAGGTGCGGTGCGTACCGTGGGGATCGGCCAGGTCGCCGGCGGCGTAGATCTGGTGGGGCTTGATCCGACGCAGCAGGTCGACGATGATGTTGATATCCTTCTCGGTTAACTGACCCTTCTTGATACCGCCCGTCTCGTAGAAGGGCAGGTTGAGGAAGTGGGCGTTGGTATCGGGGTTCAGACCGAACGAGCGCACGGCGGCCCGTGCCTCGGCGCGGCGGATCGAACCCTTCAGGTTGAGCAGTTCGCGCGGTTCGGGTTCGCCCTTCTTCTTGCCGGCGATGATCCGCTTCACCTCGTCGACATGGTCGCCGTAGCCCAGTTCGCGGGCGGTGTCGATGTTCTGCAGCACGACGTCGTCGTGGACGGCCACGTTGCCCGAGGTTTCGTAGGCGACATGTACGTCGTGGCCCTGCTGGACGAGGCGGATGAAGGTGCCGCCCATCGAGATGACGTCATCGTCGGGGTGGGGCGAGAAGATGACCACCCGCTTGGGGAAGGGTTTCGACGAGACGGGGCGTGTCGAGTCGTCGGCATTGGGTTTGCCGCCCGGCCAGCCCGAGATGGTGTGCTGCAGGTCGTTGAAGACGTCGATGTTGATCTGGTCGAACGTGCGGCCCTGTTCGAGCAGTTCGCCCAGCGAGTTCTCGATGTAGTCCTTGTAGGTGAGCTTCAGGATCGGCTTCTTCACCACGCCGCAGAGCCATACGACGGCCTTGCGGACGAATTTCGGGGTCCATTCGCAGGGGCCGACCATCCAAGGGGTCTGCTCGCGCGTCAGCAGCTGGGCGGCGTTTTCGTCGATCACCACCTCGATGTTGGGGTGAGCCTGCAGATAGGAGGCCGGAACCATCTCGGAGATTTCGCCCTCGACGACCTTCTGGATGATGCGGGCCTTCTCCTCGCCCCAGGCCATGAGGATGATGCGGTCGGCGCGCATGATGGTGTCGATACCCATCGTGATGGCCATCTTGGGGGTGTTTTCGAGTCCGTAGAACGAGCTCGACTGGATCTTGCGGGTGTTGTAGGTCAGCTGTACCAGACGCGTGCGCGAACGCGAGTAGGAGCCCGGTTCGTTGAAGCCGATCTGGCCGTCCTCGCCCACGCCGATGATCATCAGGTCGATGTTTCGCACGGCCAGGTCATACGAGGCGCAGTACTCCGAGACGCGGTTTTCGGGAACCGTACCGTCGGGAATGTGGACATTCTCGGGCAGGATGTCGATGTGGTTGAGGAAGTCCTCGTGGATGCGGTAGTTGCGGCTCTGCTGCTCGGTCGACTTGATGGGGTAGAACTCGTCGAGGCTGTAGACGGCGACGTTGCGGAAGCTGACCTGACCCTCCTCGTGGCGCTTGACCAGCTCGCGGTAGAGGCCCAGCGGGGTGCGGCCGGTCGTCAGTCCCAGCACGAAGGGCTGCGCCTCTTCGTAGACTTCGTTCGACGAGTGGATCTCGTTGTAGGTACGGATGGCCTTGACGATCATGTCGGCCACGTACTGTACACCGTTGTACTCGTTTTCGTAGACACGCGTGTGGATCTTCTCATAGCGGTGGATGATGTCACGCGGTGCCGATTCGGCGATCAGACCGCCGTCTTTCGGCAAAGAATACTTGTTGTTCATATCTTTTTGTAGATTGCGTTTATTCGTTTCCATTTCGGGTTCTCCTTCTCTCTTTTTCGTACTCACTTTTTTGTTTTATCTTTCTGTCTCTCTTAATCTTCCACTCTCATTCTCCTTACTTCTCCTCCCTTATTCTCCACTCCTTCTTCCTTAACCTCTCTTCAACCTCTCTTCCTCTTCTTTCTCTTCTTCCTTCTCTCTCTTCTCTCTCCCCCCCCCTTCGTCAGCACTCGAAGTCAACGGGTTCGAAGAATTCCGGCCGATGGAAATCGGGCTTTTCCGAGATGATCGGCCTCCACGAGAGGAAGTGCGGATGGGAGAGCCGGTCGCCGCACTTGTAGAGGTTCACGCGGGCCTTCACGCCGCTCCAGTCCTCGATCCGGTGGCGGAACAGCGCCCGGGGCGGGATGGCCAGCGTCACCGACCAGCGGTTGTTGCCCTCGATCTCCTCGAAGGGCTCGCCGAAGGGGTAGGTCGTTTGGCGGATGACGTCGTCGATTATCTCCTGCGAGGCGTGGACGGCGTCGGCATGCGTATGGCGGAATCCAAGCAGCATGCGGCCGATGCAGGTGGTCTCGAAGTTGTAGTATCCGGTTTCGTCGCCGACGGCGAGGAAGAACTCCACGCAGGAGTCGGTCCAGACCTCGCCGTTGTCCGCCGTAACACGTGCAGCGGTGTAGTTTTCGGCCACGTCGAAGCGGATTATCAGCCGGTCGCCCGTGTGGAACATCCGGAAGCGTACCTCCGGAGCATAGGGGTAGCCGGCCGGCCAGTTGCAGCAGGCAATCGGATGGGACTCGACCCGGGCAAAGGCCTCGTCGACGGCGGCCCGGTCTGCGGGGTTCACCCCGTTTATCTTGCGGATTTTCATACTCTATTTCTTATAGCGGTCTACGGTTTCGTGCACGGCTGCACACATGGCGGGGTATTGCTCCTCCATGCTCTGCAGCAGGCGGTACTGGGCGCGGGTACGCACGAGGTTATGGTCCGGGTATTTGATTTTGTAGTAGCGGTCGCCGTCGATGTAGTCCATCAGGAAGCGCAGCACCTGTTCGTAGGTGATGTATCGGGCCGAGAAGGCCAGATGGTCGATCTCCGCCGGAACGAGCTCCCGGGCCCGCTGCGAGAGATACCCTTCGGTGTAGGCACGGAACATCTCGAGCGACATCCCGACGCGAGCCAGGTCGCGGTCATCCTCGTCGCCCGTATTGGCATAGGAGCGGATGGCGTCGCCGAAGTCGTTGAGCGACGTGGCGTTCATCACCGTATCGAGGTCGATGACGCAGAGTACGCGTCCCTGACGGTCGAAGAGGATGTTGTTGATTTTCGTATCGTTGTGCGTGACGCGCGTGGGGATCGTCCCCGCCTCGACCAGCTGCCAGAAGCCGAGCATCTCCTCCCGCCGCGCCTCGATCCAGTCGATCTCCTCCGCGAGGCTCTTCACGCGGCCGGCGGCATCGCCGCGCAGCGCCTCGTCCCACTGGCGGAACCGGAAGCGGATGTTGTGGAATCCCGGGATGGTCTCCGCAAGGGGCTCCGTGAAGTCGGAGAGCTGTGACTGGAATTTGCCGATACCATCGCCGCCCATGCGGGCCAGCTCCGGGGAGTCGGCCTTGTTGTAGGCCACCGTATCGGCGATGAAGACCGTCACGGCCCAGTATTCGCCCCGTTCATCCCGGTAGCAGAGAGCTCCGTCGCGGGTCGGGACGACGGTCATCGCTTCGCGCAGCGGATCGCCCCCTTCGGCCGCGACCCGCCGGCGGATATGGTCGCTGACCTTGCGGATGTTCTCCATCATGGCCGGAATATCGGGGAAGATGTTGCGGTTCTTGCGCTGGAGAATGTAGTCCGGGGCCGCGCCTTCGGTTCGGATGAGGAAGGTGTCGTTGATGAATCCGTCGCCCAGCGAGTCGATCGAGGCGATACGGCCGTCGAGCGCGAACTGCGACGCAATATGCAGTAGTTGTTCCTTCATGCGGTGAAGTCGGTTTCGGTTTTCAGGTTTACGGCGGTTTTCAGGCTTTGTTGCACTCCCAAAGGTATTAAAAATAACGCACAAATGCAACCCGAAAGTATGAAAAAGCCCGCTTTTCCTTTTGGGGAAAGCGGGCTTTGGCGTTCATTTCGAATCCGTTCGAACGGATTGCGTGTCGGAGAATGGCGTCGGGTTGGATTTGCCATTCATCGTCGTTGTCAGGCGATCCAGCTCGTCAGCAGCTTCATCTTTCCTTCGGGCGTGAAGCGCAGCGTGCGGGTCGTGGCCGGCAGCAGCACGGTCTCGCCCTGATGAACGGCGATCGACTCGCCGCGGTCGTCGGTCAGCGTGCCGTGTCCCTCGAGGCACATCACCACCACGAACGTATCGAGCTTCGAGAGGTCGAGCGTCTGCTCGCGGGTCAGGTCGAAGAGCGACGTGGTGAAGTAGGGGCACGAAACCAGTTCGACACGCGTGTCGCGGGCCGGCGTGTAGTGCGTGCGGTAGTCGGGCAGCACGGTGTAGTCGATGGCGCCTTTGGCCTGTTCGGTGTGGAGTTCGCGGGGTTTGCCGTCGGCTCCCACACGGCCGTAGTCGTAGATGCGGTAGGTGATGTTCGACGTCTGCTGGATCTCGGCGATGAACGATCCGGCGCCGATGGCGTGTACGCGGCCGGCAGGCAGGAAGAAGACATCGCCCGGACGGATCGCATAGTCGGCCAGGATATCCGTGATGGTGTTGTTGTTGACGCTGGCCTCATACTCCTCGGGGGTCACCTGCTTCGAGAAGCCCGAGCGCAGATGGGCGCCCTCGTCCGTAGCTACGACATACCACATTTCGGTCTTGCCCTTCGAGTGGTGGCGCTCCCAGGCGAGCTGGTCGTTCGGGTGTACCTGGATCGAGAGGTCCTGGCGGGCGTCGATGAACTTGATCAGCAGCGGGAATTCGTTGCCGAAACGCTCGTAGTTGGCCTTGCCGAGCAGGCTGGCGCCGTGACGGGCCAGCAGGTCGGGGAGCTTCGTACCGGCTTCGGGGCCGTTTGCGACGACGGACTCGTTGCCCTCGACGCCCGAGAGTTCCCAGCTCTCGCCGATGTTGTGCTGATCGGTTTCGATCTGCTTGTAGGGGGCGATCTTCTCGCCGCCCCAGATCAGGGATTTCAGAATCGGTTGAAACTTATACATGACGTTATGCGCTTTGTGCATCCAGTTGACTCAGTGCGAAGGCGTAGGCACCGACCGAGATGGCCTTGCTGGCGCCCAGTTTGGAGATCATCACGCCGACGCGTTTCTGCGGATCGTAGACCACATAGCGGTCCGTGCCGTAGACCTTGAGCGTGCGCTGGTCGCCGCGGGCGAACTCGAGGAATTCGGCCTCGTCGTCCAGGTCGTAGACCTTCATCTGTACGCGGTTGAGCTCGTTGCCGTTCATCTGGTGGATCTTCGAGCGCAGTTCGCGCAGCAGGCTCGGCATGATCCACTTGCGGGCTGCGGTGATGCCGCCGCCGATGACGATCAGGCCGTCGATCAGCGTCACGGCCGTAGCCATGGCGTCGCCGGCCACCTCGCCGAATTCGGCGAAGGTCTTGCGGGCGGCCTCCATGTCGCCCGGGCGGGTTCCGTCGGCGATTTCACAGATATCCTTGGGTTCCAGACCGTGGTCGGGGTTGCCGGTCAGTTCGCCGTAGACGCGCTTGATGGCCCGCACGGCGACGCCGTCCTCGACGATGATGTCGGGGAACTTCTTGTGGCGCAGGCAGAAGGTCTCGACGCAGGAGTTGTCGCCGCGGTTGAGGCGGTTGTCGACGACGATGCCGATGCCGAATCCCGTGCCGAAGGTATAACCCAGCAGGTTCTTGTAGCGTTTGGGGCTGTGGAGGGCCTCCAGACGGGCGTTGATTTCGGGCAGGGCGCCGCCAAGGGCCTCACCGTAGGCGAACAGGTCGCCGTCGTTGTTGATGAAGACCGGGATGCCGAACGTTGCCTCGAGGAACGGCCCGAGGGCCACGCCGTCGCGGAACGAGGGGAAGTTGGGCAGATAGCCGCCGATGATGCCGTTGGGGTAGTCGGCCGGGCCGGGGAAGGCGAAGCTGATGGCTACGGGTTTCTCGGGGAGTCGGGCGATGACCTGACGGAAGCCGTCGACCATCGTGGCGAGGCACTCGTCGAGGTTGGCGGCGTGCGAGGGCATGGTGATGGGGTCGACGATGAATTGGTTGGCCTGCATGGCACCGAAGACGAAGTTCGTGCCGCCGGCGTCGAGGGTGATGACCACCCGGTTGTCGTGACTGTACATATCAGAATTTGGTTAGATTCTTCAAGGTTTTCGTTCGACAAAGGTAGGAAATTTTGCGGGCTCCGCCAAGTCTGCGGGCCGCGATCGGAAGAAAAAGCCCGAATCCCGCCCAGGGGGGCTTCTCTGCGGGGTCTCCGGCTGCGGAGCGGCGTCTTTTCCGGCGGATCGGGGCCGGAAGGGCGGGGGATGGGCCGGATGGACGGGGCGGGTTGCGTGCCGGGGCGGAACGGCTGACTCCCGGAGTGGAGGCGCTTCGGGCGGTGATCCGTGTAAAAGTTACGGCCCGCAGGGTGAACAACCTGCCCGGAAAATCGGTATCTTTGCGCCCGTTAACGATCCCAAGCAAAGAACCGAAACGATGGATATTACGAAAATCAACAAGGTCGAGATCCGCAACCTCCAGCGCGAGGACTACGATCAGCTGGCCTCCTCCTTCACGCGCGTCTATGCCGACGGCAGCGATGTCTTCTGGACCCCGGCCCAGATCGACAAACTCATCCGCATCTTCCCTGAGGGGCAGATCGTCGTGGTGGTCGACGACAAGATCGTCGGCTGCGCCCTCTCGATCATCGTCAACTACGACCTGGTCAAGGGTGACCACACCTACGCCCAGGTGACCGGCAACGAGACCTTCGACACCCACACCCGCAAGGGCAACATCCTCTACGGCATCGAGGTCTTCATCCACCCCGACTACCGCGGCCTGCGCCTCGGCCGACGCATGTACGAATACCGCAAGGAGCTCTGCGAGAAGCTCAATCTGAAGGCGATCATGTTTGGCGGCCGCCTGCCCAACTACCACAAGTATGCCGACCGCATGCGCCCGAAGGAGTATATCGACAAGGTCCGCAAGCGCGAGATCTACGATCCGGTGCTGCTGTTCCAGCTGTCGAACGACTTCCACGTGCGCAAGGTCATGCGCAACTACCTGCCCAACGACGAGGAGTCGCGCCACTTCGCCTGCCTGCTGCAGTGGGACAACATCTACTATCAGGCTCCGACCGAGGAGTATGTCCAGCCCAAGACTACCGTGCGGGTGGGGCTCGTGCAGTGGCAGATGCGCACCTACACGACGCTGGACGACCTCTTCGAGCAGGTCGAGTTCTTCGTCGATTCGGTGAGCCGCTACCAGAGCGACTTCGTCCTCTTCCCCGAGTACTTCAACGCCCCGCTCATGGCGCGCTTCAACGACGCCGGCGAATCGCAGGCCATCCGCGGGCTGGCCGGCTATACGGACGACATCCGCGAACGCTTCGTCGGGCTGGCCATCAAGTACAACATCAACATCATCACGGGCAGCATGCCCTACGTGCGTGAGGACGGTCTGCTGTACAACGTGGGCTTCCTCTGCCGCCGCGACGGCAGCTACGAGATGTACGAGAAGCTGCACGTCACGCCCGACGAGATGAAGTGCTGGGGGCTGAGCGGCGGCCGGGCGATCCGCACCTTCGAGACCGACTGCGCGCGCATCGGCGTGCTGATCTGCTACGACGTGGAGTTCCCCGAGCTGTCGCGCATCATGGCCGACGAGGGGATGCAGATCCTCTTCGTGCCCTTCCTGACCGATACGCAGAATGCCTATTCGCGGGTGCGCGTGTGTGCTCAGGCCCGCGCCATCGAGAACGAGTGTTTCGTGGCGATTGCGGGCAGTGTGGGCAACCTGCCGCGCGTCCACAACATGGATATTCAGTATGCGCAGTCGGGCGTCTTCACGCCGTGCGATTTTGCCTTCCCGACGGACGGACGCCGCGCCGAGGCAACCCCCAATACGGAGATGATCCTCATCTCGGATGTCGATCTCGATCTGCTGAACGAGCTGCACACCTACGGCAGCGTGCGCAACCTGAAGGATCGGCGTCATGATTTGTACGAACTGCGGGTCCGCAACAAGCAGTAGCGGACTATTGCCTGGCAGCGAGCTGTTTAGCCGCTGAGTCCGGGCCGGATTGGCGGAAAGGGAGCCGGGGTGC